>JGI24158J21664_10003008_pt1 | contig 20884 bp, 9 predicted proteins | sample Ectturendosymbi3_FD_21664 | JGI IMG/M metagenome (IMG submission 21664) | reverse complement strand
AATGTTCGCTAATGGTTGGTTTACTGCATGCGATGGCTTTTATGGTGCTTCTGCTTGTTGGCTGAGTCATATGAAACAATAAACCATTACCATTACACGAAATGAAGCAGATGCATTGGCCAAATGCATGAACACCATAGAAATTGCCCTAATATGTGAACTTAGAAATGATATTTTGCAGCGCTACACCAGCAGTAGTAAGTTACTGCAAAGTAATACCATCGAACTAACACCAGCTGTTGGCCTGCTGAAAAAATCTTGGAAGAATGCCGAGGGAAGTTTGACTATTATGAGCAGCAGGCAGGCGATTGCTGTGGCAGCAGTACATACAAATCTGAAAGTCAGCGAGTACCCAAACGTACGAGGTATCTCTGTGATGGAGATGCCAGAGATGCTGTGGAAGGGATGTCGAGCCAGCAAACGCTTAAAGTCACCACCTTTTATGTCACAATTGATCAACTGAAGAGCGCACTAGAGAAACGTATTGAGGCATATTCCCTAGTGCTGCAGAGATTTGGTGTTTTAACTTGGAGTATGATACCATGTCAGATGAAGATATTGATGTTGTTATCACAAGACTTGTTGGTGTGTATTCGAAGTACCTGTCTTCCGATTTCCCAGCAGAATTCCGTCAATGTATATGCTGGATTAAATACGCAGAGACACCATGAAATAGCATCAAGTAGAAGTTCCCAGATGACGTTTCAAATGCTGCACACTACTAGCGTTTATTATGCATTTCCGAACACAGAAGTAGCACTCCGAATTCTATTCTATCTGATGGCAACGAATTGCTTTGGAGAACGCTCTTTTTCGCAACTAAAAAGAATTAAAGATGTAAAACAATCAACAATTGGTACAACAACGTCTTGATACACTGGCACTTTTGTGCATTGAAAGTAAATTGCTTCAAAACATTGACCTAAAAAATAGTTTATGAATTTGCTGTTTCAAAAGCGCGCAAAGTTGTAATCTAGCTGGGCATATGAAGGCTATCTATCAAAATTACTGTTAAAAATATTGGCTGTTCTAACACATTGTGTGATAAATTTTCCGTTGCCAGGTCCAATTTTTTTTCTTTTGAGCCGAGAATATCAGCTTTTTCAGGCCACTCATCAAAAAATGCCTTAGGGCCAGCCAGTGGCGTAGGGGCACAATCTGCCGCCCCTGGCCCTAGCAGAAAATCCCGCCCCCTGGTGCGGGCAGTGGTGTTATGTTTATGACGTCATCGTGCTCAGTCAAGCATGGCATGATCTTTTGTTTTTTGAAGACCTTTTTGCAAGAACTTTCGCCAAATTTAGCGTAAATTGGGCGACTGCTTAACCTCCCCAAACACCATGCCGCGGGGCCTAACGCACCGCTGCAGCTGGTAATAGCTACAACATGATGACATCACCATATCAGCAGAGTATTTGAACAAGTAACAGCTATTATAAACAGAAAACCTTAGGTTGGACTGTTTCCAAACTAAAAAAAAGATTATAAGGCAACAACAAATTAAGAAGCATGAACATAAAAAGTAACGATTTTGTAGCATTTACTCAACAATTTGTATTTTCGTACAAACACAAGATTTGTAGGGGGCTGGACTTGGTATGATCATCACCATTACTCAACTCTCAAGACGATTAACAGCCAAACAAAAATTTTCAAACACTGCGACAACAACTTGATAGATATTTATAATCTTTTGTGATTTCTTCTGGCAGTATCTCGTTGCGCAATTTTTACAAGTATGTCACTAGTTTCAATTATGAATTTGTTCATTTCACGAAAATTGGAGAAAAATGCATTTCCTTAATGGGAGTTGTTCTTTGATGTAGCTTCAAAAATGGTTATATGTCTTGGTTATTCTATTTAAATAAACCATCAAACAGTTGCACTGATACTTACCCAGGCAAGTATTAGCGCAGATGCATTAAACAATACATAAATACACTCTTCGAGGCAGATCCAAACTTCCAATAAGTTCCAAAGCACAATCGTCGGATCTTATAAGACGCAGTGCCAATTGCCCACAGAATAATAGCTTTCATAAACCTTTACAGAAGTAGACTATTTACAAAAAAGTACAAAAATCTTTTTTCATAAACGTAATTGTCTTTGCGGCCAACAAACTCCTGTTTAAATTGTCATTATAATAGCATACAAGTTGTAGTTCCTTTCAGGTACTTCGTCGTTTCTTTCAACTAGTGCGGGCGTGAGACTAAGGTTTCAGTGTTTCTCCAGAACAATTTTTTTCATGAGCAAAACTATGGCCTGTGACGTATGCTGAGGATTTACGCAGGCAATATGTTGCAGTTTTGATTTCATGAAAACGAAAATATCTTCAGCTGGCAAGGGGTGATACTTTTTTCTCTCAGGAAACTAACTTGAACGTCAGCAAATTTTTAGGAAACAAGTCTGTTATGATATTTTGCACACCTTTTTTAGAGGTATTACTTGCAGTCCTGCAACGCCTGCTTTTAGAAATAAAATATATTGCCACTTCATTGCCAGCTGAAAACCTGTAGTGTTGTACAAATTTCTAAGGTCTGGACAACATCACTCAATTGCGTGACAAAGTCGATGAGGATGTTTCTGAAGTGACAGCTGACATTATAATGATACTTCTGTTGTAATTGATATGGTTTTGAAGATAAAACGTTAAGTTCTAGCAAGCCGTAGCAGCAACGACAACAGCTAGAATGCTCGGGAGATTTGTTTTTGTTTTTGCAGCTTTCTTGCACAGCAAAGTCACAGGAAACTAAATGCTGATGACGTTAAAGCATGATGGCTGCCATGCTGTTCGAGTTTGAAACAGCAATCATCAATCTGCACATGTTTACTTCGATTCTAGTGGTATCATGGCACATGTTTCTCGAAAGGAAATTATTGGCGACTTATTCTTTCGCAAATAGCTCACGTTTCATCCTCATTGGATCAATCGATCATTCTTTGTTCAACAAAGTAGCTGCGGCAATACAAATGTGCTCTCTTCTTAGCACTTGTGCAAAGCTGAAATGGTTCGTTTTGATAAGCTCTGCATTCCAGAAGCATCATTCCTTCTTATTTCATATTAAAAGATTGAGGAAGCTCTGAAGTGGTTTGAAGTGTTGGTTTCTGAAACAATTCTCAAAAGCATAGAGCCATAGATTACTATTTTCGTAATTTTGTAATTCAGAACATCTGGTGGTATCCCTTTTGCAATTTTTGTAGGCTATAACATCACTGTTGAATGTTGACAGTAGTTCTCTGTTTGCAATCAGCACTTAGTTTTTCTTCGCTTTAGAGATGATATTTTGTCGTTGCTTCAAAATTTTATGCAAGGGGTCTTGAGTAGATTTGCGCTGTCAGAAAATTAGTTGCGCCACTTGTTACGAAAGTTAAAACCCTGTAAGTCCCGCATGCCCCACTTTTCTTGTTGAATTTTTCAACACCGTAATTCGTCAGCCGACTGAACTATAAGAGAGCTGTTCAAACCCTTGAAAGATGCGGGAATTCTTGTAGCTTAAATTTTTACAAAATTGGAAAGTTTTGGATTTTTTTGTTGATGACGTCATAATGGGAGTAGGTTTAGGCATTTTTGTCCGAGGTTATGAGCTCTGGGTGCCAACCCAACAAGTCAATTTTTTGACTCAATTTTTTATTGGAAACTAGCATAAGAATACTATTGTCTCCTGCAAAATGCATCTTGTGCTACCTTAAACTTTTTAAACCTGCAGTAGTTTTTCAATAACTTGTTTGTTCCGACACGTTTCATCTATACAAAAGAACAAACATATGTTTCAGGGCAGCAAATGTTTTTTGACCTGCTGTCATCTAACCTCTGATCTTACAATAGCACCTACATTGCAACTCAAGAAATTCTTAACTATGACGACGAACAAATATAAATTAATTCAATTATTCACAGTTTGATTTTAAACTTAGATAAAGCCTGTGTTTGACACAGCGAGCTGAAGCATTGTGACATTTTAAAAATATTCTCTAATGACTATCAAAACCGTGTTTAAATGCCTGTACGTTCAGCATGGCCCTCTTTCAAATTGTCGACCTGCAGCGACAATCATAGCGGATTACACTCACTGCTCTGTAACATCAAAAACTTAAATTTGGTAGAATAATGGTAGCATTTGATAAGACTGTGCAAAAAGCTTGTGTTTTTTGAAAAAATGATATGTAATGCCTGCAAATAGTGCGGTACAACAAGCCATTGTACTCTTTTGAAAAAAGTTTCCCGAGAAAGGTTTAATACACAAATACGATACCAGTTGAAATCCAAACGTTTTGATCATGAATAAAAGCAAAGAAGGTGAAACGGTGCTTCATCACACACAACTTCATGCGCTCTTTCTCTGAAAATGAAATAAATTAAAAAAAAACTGTGTGTAAAAATATAGGTCTCATTCGTAACACTGATTCACATCAGTATGTTTTATGTATTTGGATGACCCAATTCGTCTTAGAACCATGCGTAAAGTGTATATCCCTAAATTTCGCTTGAAGTTATCCATGAAAACCACGGAATATGTAATTCGCTGAAATTAAATGTGTTTCAGGCTTCGTTCCAAATACATAAAGAAAAAACTATTTTTGCAGTCATTTATAAATCTGACTGACAATCGTGGTATGCAATGTTTTACCAACAATCAAAATGTAGAGTTAATCAAGCTCCTATCATTCTTATAGACTGCGTCCATCTTAAAGCGCACGTTGCACTCAAGACGCATGCTACTTTCTGGTTTCTCTGCCTCTTGCTCAGCGTTAATGAAGGGATGTAGGAGAAAGCAGTCACGACAAAACTAGTCGCGTGCTCTATGGTGCACAGCTGGTGGAGAAGAGGGTCAGCACTTTTTATCTCAAGAGGAGCATATATAGAAACCAGTCAAATTCGGTCCTAACAAGACCTTTCCAAGGAATATTTAAAAAATGCTATACCAGCATACATGGGCGTCGGAAGAGGAGAAAGAGAGGCGAAGGCCCCTGGATTTTGAAGTTTGGTATTTTCCTACTACCTTTTTACTAGAAAAATGTTTCTATCTCAGTTTCGAGTTGGTAAAATGAAGTGTTACCGCTGTTGCCTCCCCCTGGAAAAAATCTTTTTGGCCACGCCTGTAAAAATCCACTATTGGTTCCCCTCTGAAAAAAAGTTTTCGACGCCCATGCCAATATACAGCACTTTCAGACCGGTTTGCTGACAGCTTAAACTCATCCAATGATTGCTTTAAGATGCTTATTCAAATAAATCAATCTGTAAGAGAGCGCAAGAATGTCAACGCAGCCGTGTTAGTTAACAGTTCTTATTCATTTAAAAATGCCTCCGACCAACAACGTAACGTCAGAATGAAATGCCTGCCTAATAGCTGTTACCCACAAAAGCGCACTTTTATAACACAAGCACACGAAGCATCTGCAGCATCTGGTTTGTACCAATCCCTTCCAATTTTAACATTAGATGATCTGATGAAACTGAATTTAATTACAATCGCTTACACCTCGCTGCTTCCATCACAAAAACACTGCCTAAATTTTTGACAACCTATGTGAATACTTTTAAAAATCACACATGTACTACACTAGAAACCGCTGCAATCACAATTTCTTTAAAGCCATCAATAAATACAAATATCTGAAATAAGTCAACTTAGCATTGAGGTGGAGAAGAATGGGTGTTTTTAAACTGGATATCAAATTCCTAGGTCCCATTAGTTTGCGAACATACGTTAAAACCACGTTTTTGCTCGTGATGAACAAATTCGATCCGCATTGCCGTGATATAAAACAAAAAAATCTCGTAATATATCTATAGCATACATTTTTTGTGTGTAGTCTATAGCTCAGCGAAGCTGGGGGCAATATCCCCCAATTCCGAAAACTGCAACCAAAATTTTTAAGTTAATGAAGCTTTTGATGTGTAAGCCAAAGAAATATTGAAAATTAACGCAACTGCTCAAGGGAAAGTTGAATGAACATCGTAGATTTTTCTTTTTGTACACTTTTAAAACTAAATGCGTGTATAGTGGTTTAGTTGTGGTTTGTCATGGGGGATTCGAACGCGCAACGGAAGGAACGCCGAGTCCTTTAGAGCAGGTGTCCGCAAATAGTGGGTCGTGACCCAAATTTGGGTCGCGAGACCTTCTACACTGGGTTACGAACAACTCAAAATTACATTTTAAATTTGTCATTCTCAGTTAAATAGAATAAATGCAATCATTTACTCATTTATGTGCTAAGTTTCATACAATTTTGTGCAAGAAAATTGCTACTGCCAATAATTGTCTTAAATTATATATTTAATCATAAATTATTTTCCTCAAAATTATATGCTCATGAAATGTTTGGGTTGCGAGAATTTAGAACTATTTTTTAGGGTTGCGCCAAAAAATATTTGCGGACCCCTGTGCCCTCGACCAGCTTCACAATTCTAGACATTTATTTGTGATGATAAAACATGTACTGTGACGGTTCAACCCTGGGTTTTTCTTTTCGTTGCGGTATTTCGGTCATTTGTCGGAAATGACTTAAAAGCCTCTGCCCTTTTTTCGTTTCCAATATTTTTTATAACTGAATTGACTTAATTTTTTTGGGACATTAAAAAATTTGGTCAATGACTGAAAAAGCACCGAAAAAGAACCAGTTCCAATCACAAATCATTTGAGGCCTTGACGTTTTCATCAATGATTTCCCATTACTTTGCGGGCGAGTAAAAATCAGTCCTGTCAAATAATCAGAATCTGACCTGCGCATGATCTCAAGATGTATAAGCTTTCGTCTTATGTTACTCGCCACCATATCCAGCACTAAATTTGAAATTATTCAGCTGCAATGAGATGATTCAGCAGCAAAATCTAACGTAAGTAGGAAGATGCTTTTTTATTGTGAGTGCTGAGGGCATGGCACTGCCATTACTTACAGATAGCTTGCAATCTGCTTTGTCGGTAAAGCGCATGTGCACTAAAACCACATTAAATATTTTCCCCGTTGGTTGGATTTTGTTTTTTAAGCACCAATAAAAAAAGACTTCAATCAGTCACGCTGGAATGGCTAACTCAACCAACGAACGGTTGTGTTAAGCTGCGGCGACAAGTATTTCTTAACTCTATTGCAGAGGGGTGTGATAATCCATTGTGACTTCATTTTCGCAAACAAGGAACATTGAATATTTAAATGTTGAGACTTGGCCGTTGTTTGCACCCCCCCTACGAAAATTCTGCCTACGCGCCTGCTGTGAGCATAGAACACGGGTCCACAAACTACGGCCCGTGAAGCCATCTCATCCGTCCTGCCGGGGTGATTTTGTCAGTAGTGAAAAAATAACATATTTACGAAAAATTTGTTGATTTGGTAGAAGGTGACACATCCCGAAACGATCACATTACGTAAGAAGTCCAGCCTTCGAACTGTTGCGTACTAGCTTGTGTGGCCCTCTGACAAAATGTTTGGAGACCCTGGCATAGAATAATGGCATTCAACTGCGTATTATTCCTGCTATATATTGCTACAATTACTTAGGATTGGACTTGGGAAAAAGTTAATGTCCACTGTCCCATTCCATTAGGTTCCTGTGAACAAGCCTGAAATGAGAAAATATAACGTTTGTGAGTTTTCTAGGTAAACGCAACTGCTAAAACTATTGGTTAGCACTTCACACACACCTTAAACTTAGTGACAATTTTAGATTTCTTCCATTATTCTCACTTCTTTCCACAAGAAGGAAAAGATTGGGTTTAATTGCCACATATATTTGTAGTAAATTATTACTTGCTAAATTATAAGCTTTTGCAATATATTTTAGTACTAAGCGGGGAAAACGTTATGGTTTTCATTGGAAATTCAGTGTTAGGTTATTTTTGAGTGATTTTCCAGTGAGTAAAACAAAACAGGCAAAAAATGAAGCGCAACATGTATGCTTTCAAGGAATAACATGCACGGAAGCAGTGTGCAGTGCAAAGCAGGTTGTAATGAAGATAAACTTTACAACAGTTTAAATCAGCCATGTCCAACCCACGGTCCCACTCTAAAGATGTGCGTAGACTTAGGTCAGGTGAAATTTTCGTTGTTGTGTATGAACAAAATGAAGGCACCGTGTCCTTATTTTGATTATAATAAATTTGACATTTTGATGCAATGATTCTCCGTACCACTTCATCACATCTGTACTGCGCATGTGGCAATTTTCCATGTGTCCAATGACATCTCGGTGCAAAACTGATTTCTAGTTTCCTAATTTCTAACCCTGTTGCTTATAGGTACTAAACTGACTTCTACCCTTGTTGTTCCATTGGCCCTATACTTATTTCTACCCTTGAAACTCGTCAATGACATTACAATTAGTGAACGATTAGAGGTAACAAACAATGGTTAAAACCAAACACGCAACGGTCGGCGTTGCACACAATCATCAATCCTCAACAATAGCTGTTAGCAATCGAACGCATTCAGTAGCTAAATTTAGGTTACTTCGAACAAAGTCAGTTATTCAGTGCGCATGCGACCCAACATTAAGATAGTGACGTAAATATTTGGCCCAGTAAGGCATTTGGGCTGGTTGCAACTAGCTTAAATCTTGCATTTGAGATGCTTTTGAAGTATTTTTACTCCATCTGCAACAAAAAGCTTGAATCCTTCAAACTTGTAGGATAAACTGGTAACCAGTTATGGAGTTTAAGAAAATGTATATTTATTCACAGTTTTTAGTACATTTCAATTAAAATGAAGATTTTCATTGCTTTTGTTTTTGAAATGCTTTTAATTCTAAAATAAAATCCAAGTAAAACGTGACCGTTATTATACGTGGACTGGTTGGAAAATGCTGATGAGAGCAGAGACTTTTAACTCTGACTTTCGACATGAAAATTTGATTTTTGAGAGAGCAAACGAAAAGATCAATGATAATTAACTGTCAAACGTAACTACTGTGAGGAAATTTCGGAAAACTTTATCTTTAGAAAAACGATTTGAAGCTAATGCTTTGATACTTTTTGAAAAAGCGTAAACTCACATATCTTAATTCATGAACACAAACGTTTTGCAAACCTTCCAAAAAACGTAAGGTCTTCGGTAAAAGAATCCCAAAATGTGAATGAGTGAAGCTGAAGATTTGCTTTGTGTAAGTCGCAGTCAGTATTCCCTCTAAGAAAATTCTACACTGAGCAAATGTTTGTTTGTTGTGCACGAAGCGCATGCAACTGCGCAACTACGCAGACACACAAACAGTGAAGCAGGGGCGGATCCAAGGGGGGGGGGGCGATTGGGGCGATCGCTCCCCATAAAACCAACGAAAGTTAGTTTATTTACCATGATTTTGTACAATTCGGAAAACAGTCTTCGCAATATTATTCGGAAAACAGTATCCCTAATAAGACCCAACTGCCAAATATTACTGAACTCGCTCCCCCTGACCTTACAGGCTGGATCCGACCCTGCGGTGAAGCGTTCCAAACGAAGGGCTATGCGATATATATACCGCATTAAATTTAGAATGTTGAAAGTGTTCGAGAATGAGATAGCACTGCGCACTTGCGCGGTTGCGCACCTCATAGGGAACACTGGTCGCAGGCGTATAGTTTTCTTTTAGTTTTGCATGAAACAGTTCTTAGGGTGCGATTGAACCCTTGTCGAGGCAGAATCACGAGACAGATGTCGTCATGTTTGAACCAAACATGTGGTCTTTATTACGTTACAAACGAGAGAAACGTTGGCGCTGGACGCTACCACGCTGCCCCGATGAAAAGAAGCAGCGGCTCCTTACGCAAAACACAGATTCACTTAAACGTGGCACACGGGCGGGAGCACGGCACTCGTTCCTCAGCACACGGTATATCATGTCTGAGCAAGTGCTTGTCAGTAGCTTGTTCCGAATGCAGGCAGTGACGTAGAGTCGAGTTCTTTTGTCGTTGTGTTTACGCGTTTGCTTGCAAGGCTTCCAGATTTTTGTGCAGGCTTTCATCATCTGTTATTCCATGCCCTGAAACACATCCTCCCACCTTGCAACGTCTTGCCAATCTGAGCCAACCCCCCGCCCAGACCATTTCTGAAATACACCACAGAGGAAACGTCAACGGGAGGAGGACAGCCGCTCGTCAGCAACGTCTACAAAAGCGATGTAAAACTTTGTTAAAGATTTAGTCGCTGTTGGCCACAATATCACACACCACACTGAAGTTAACAAGGTATGCATTTTGCATTTATTCAGCTGCAACTTAATGATCATGCGTCACAAAAAAAAACAAAAAAGTTAAACACAAAATGATGGATTGCAAGTATAATGATGAGTTAAATACAAGCAGAGTTTGGCAAATCACCACATCCATTTTTTGCTGCAACAAAATTTAAAAGTTCTAAACACGTATTGTAGGGAAAAAAGTATAAACAAACTGCTCCATCAAATGCTTTTCTAAATGGTGTACGTGTACAATTTTTTGACAAATGCGTCACTGAAGGATGATGACGATATTCAGAGACAAGTGAAATCACTATACTGTGCAGCAAACAAACTCAGAGACACTTTTGATCAGTGCTCTCCTGCAGTAAAAAACACCCTATTTCGTGCCTATTGCATGCAGGCGCTTGGCCAGAAATTTTGATAGGGGGGGCAAACAATAACCGAGTTTCAACACTTGAATATTTGATGTCCCTTGTTTTTAAAGCACCATCCTTAAAATATGCATTTTTCTGACGCTTTTTTTCTGAACGATTGTGTTCAGATTTAAGACTAAAGCCGGAAAATAGAAAGTCTATCTTCCTTGAATCGACAAGTTTTGAAAGTTTGTTTTTAGTAAAGTTTGAAGCTTCTACTTTGGATTAAAGCCACCATTTGCTCGTAAAACTTTCTTGCGAAAGCGATTGTGAAAAGCGCGCTGCTATAAGTGCAAGATCTGTAGTATGCTTTTTGCAGCCAACATTTCTGTTGAGCAAGAAGTCATCGTGGCCGCCATTATAACTGCATTATTATATTTACACGCTTCTGATGTACAGCAACACAAGTTCAACCGAAGGCGAGTAGCGACTTCGCTTCAAGACCCCGAATCCCGAAGTAGGTCTGCAAAAGTTGCGCGCATATGAGACGTGGACCTTGTCCGATTCTTCAGCGACTGGTTGACGTATGCAGCTGATAACGTGAAAGCTAGAGTCCTTCAAAGTGTTTGAAAAATGTTTGGATTTTAATGTGGTTAAAACGCTACCAAATGCGACTGCGCCGTAGCATTGTTGTATTCTCCTCCTTCCAAAAATATTAGGTATTTAGCTAGCTATTTGGAGCTAACAATATGATGCATAAATATGATAAAGACAAATTTGTAAATTGCATAAAGGTATACATGACCCCTAAACAAACTTCACTTGTGAAAATGGTTGTGTATTTGTGAAAAAATCAATTACCACTACGGCTCTGCGCTAAAGTTAAGAAATATTTGTCGTCGCAGCATAACACAATGGTTGGTTAGTTGATCTAGCTTAATGGTTCCCAAAGTGTGGGTAGAAACCCAAACAAGGGTGGCGAAGGGTCAAAATGGGTAGCGCAGATGCGATCCAAACCGCGGTTGTATATTTTCAAAGTTACCACTGCTTTTCTGTGTTTGTCTGCTAAACAGCGTCTACGGCCTAACGCGTAATAAAAAAGACTTTGAAACTGGATTTCTTCTAAGTCAAAGTTTGAGAAAAAACGTATATCATCGCCATATTTACGCATTTAGTTTTGAAATTGTATAAAAACAAAAATCTACGACGTTAATTTAAGGCTACAGCTGATGCTGCAGACAACAGTAGGCTAAGTTATACAGCATTTCTAGCACGCCAGAGTTATCAGAGAAGAATTTTTGCGATAGTCTTGAAATGAATTTTACATCACTAGTAGGTGAGATACAGCAAGCTGATGCACCAGAAACAGCTGCGAAAAGGTTTACTTGTTCTTCTTTTGGTTAGTGATTACAAGCGCGTAGATACAAGTTTGTATTTCATTATCTCCAACTTGCACTTCCACACGGAGCTTAAACCTCAGGTAAATATAAGCCATGGCATAAATTCTTCAGCATTTAAACTATACACAACATTTGATTAATTGTAAACAATACTGCTTTGATCAGGTTCGACTAAAAGCGGAAGTAGGATAAGTTCATCAAGCTGTTTCGTTGATTTGCACTGACGCATTTCTTTGACTTACACATCAAAAGCTTGATTAACATTAACCTGAAAAGTTTTGGTGTTGCTTTCGGATTTTGGGGGGCAATTGCCCCCATTGCCCCTCTGGCTATGCGCCTGATTGCATACCAATGTATGCTTGCCAATTGTGGAGCAAATACACGTAGGTTAGTATGAAGCGCTTACGTACCCCGTACAACAATGCCTACCGAATTATGCATTTCATACCCAGAAATGTAAGTGTTCACCCACACCGGGTTACCTATTGTGTCAGGACCTTTGGTGCCTTGCTGAGAAACAATTTGTATCGACTTTATGTGCGATGCGCATTTTCATCTAACTTTATTATTCGATTGCTTCAAATGTCTGATGCTTTTTACAAATCTTCATTTATCCTCAATTATCCAATGCTCCTGTATGATGGAGACCAATTACAGTAGTTGTTTGTGCATTGTTTAGGTGTTCGCGTCTCAACAGTATTGCTTTTGTGTAGTAAAAAGAAAAAAATGTGTGTGCAATCTATACAAACCAAGCATACAAAAAGTAAAAAGTGCTGTTGAAGTGTTTTGCCCCTCTCAAGGTTGGTCATATGCAAACACCGTTTCTGTAAGGCGCACTGCTGTATGGCTAACCATTTTTCGTGCTCTTGTGTCTATGATTGCATCTGTGATATGGCCCACGAGTCCGCAATGAATTATTATTATTATATTATTATTATTATTATTATTAAGTATACTAGAAGTGGTGAGATGAGGAAAAATCTTCTGACTTGCCAGTTTCAAACGTGAAACGCTTTGCCAACTCAAATTCACTCAATACATATGCCTTTCGCCACAAGTAATCATCACTAACCACTAAAAAACTAATAAAGAGCAAGCTTTGCAGTGGGTGTGCAAAAGAGTTGATTGGTTTTCCGAATGTTTCAATTTCTAGGTTTGCTAATAAAACTAAAACTGATTTATTGACACCCTAGTCCCTACAAAATGTACAAGCATTGACGTTTTCACCGTAAGTACAATTTTAACACGTAATGCAGGGTAAAAATCTGATGCCAACTGCTGTTCGCTAAACAGCAAAAAGCAAATTTAAGTGATACTACGGACGGTACCTTTATCAGCAATTCAATAGAAGGCGTTGACAATGGTGGATAAAGTTTCACCCAACTTTTTAAGTTTTAGAAATTACAGACATTGCGAGTGAACGTGTTACTCTATTCTAACCAAACCAATATCGTAATACAAAAAACTTCAAACAAACTTCTGATCTTGAAGTACCAGTGTCTGTAATTTTGCGTCGCATATGCCAAACCTCCTGAGATTGGAAGTTTTTAAACAAATAAAAGTCCCCGAGCAAGACCGCAAGTTTAAAACTCATTAAAACTGATTAATCAATTCAAAGGATGTACAAGGTCAAGTACATTCTTCGCGTTAAGGGTTTTGCAAATGAAACTCGAACGTGTTTTACCCATCACAATTTTTGTGCTTTAATTTAACCTAATGTTGGAGAAGATACTTAAATGTACAAATGATTTAGATTTTCAATTGTATTATTTTTTACGTATGACAAAAGTTTTTAAGGATTTACCTTCAGCGTCAGGCAGCAAAATAGAGGATAAATAGTGAACCAACATTTTGCTATAGGCTCAAAAAAGTAACATCCCACGCTCAAACCTTTTGCATCCCATTCCAGGCAAGCCCTTTCCAATCATTTGCTGGCAACCGCCGCCATTGCCGAGTCCTTGCTGCATGGGACACCCTTGACATCCTGGACGCCCAGCACTAATTGGTTTTATAAGATGGTGGTGATGGTGAGGATGGTGAAGGTGGTGGTGACCATGATGATGGTGACCATGGTGGTGGTGATGGTGATGAGGATCGTTTAAGGCATGGTGGTGGTGCTTGCCAAGAACCACTTGTAATACAGGATGATGGTGATGACTGTGGCTATACGAAGAGTCGCTGCTATGATGATGATGATGGTGTGAAGGGCTGAGAGAGTGATGATGATGGTGGTGATGTGATGGGCTTAAGCTATGATGGTGATGATGATGGTAAGATACACTTGGACTGTGGTGATGGTGGTGGTGGTATGGGCTTGGACTATGGTGATGATGGTGGTGGTGAGAAGGGCTTAATGAATGGTGATGATGATGATGATGAGACAGACTAGGACTATGGTGATGATGATGATGGTGCGCTGGGCTGTGACTATGATGATGATGGTGGTGCGCTGGACTATGACTGTGATGATGATGATGGTGTGCTGGACTATGACTGTGATGATGATGATGGTGTGGCGGACTGTGATGGTGACGATGATGGTGTATGGGGCTGTGGCTGTGATGATGGTGATGATGATTGTGGTGTAATGGGCTTAGGCTGTGGTGGCGATGATGGTGATGATGTGGGCTAGAGCTGTGATGATTGTGATAATGGTGAGGGCTTTCGCTATGGTGATGATGATGTTTTGAAATTATTGCTAATGGAGGAGGGGGAGGCGGAGGAGGCGGTGGAGGTGGCGGAGGAGGAGGTGGAGGTGCCTGTGCAAGAACAATGTGATGATGGTGATGAGAAGGACTTCCACTGTGATGGCGATGGTAACTGTGGTGGCGGTGGTGCCCATGGTGATGACTATGATTATGGTGTTTATCATGATGATGGTGATGAATTATTCGTGGCGGAGGTGGCGGTGGAGGAGGCGGCGGTGGTAGTGGTGGAGGAGGTGGAGGAGGTGGCTGCTCAATAACAATGTGAGAATGAGGAGAAGAAGAGGAAGAAGTCTCAGTGTGATGATGACCATGGTGAGAATAGCTTCTACTGTGCCGATTATGGTGATAACCGTGGTAACCGTGGTGGCTATGATGACGACTGTGATGACGACTATGATGGCGGCTATGATGATGACTGTGATGGTGGCCATGATGATGACCATGGTGATGATGTATAATTTGTGGTGGAGGAGGTGGCTGGGGTGGTTGTGGAGGAGGAGGAGGAGGCTCAGCAATAATAATATGTTCAGAAGGGCTTTCGCTATGGTGGTGGTGGTGACGGTGATGAGAATAACTTTTGTCGTGATGTCCATGGTGGTGACCATGATGACCGTGATGACCATGATGACCATGATGACCATGATGACCATGATGACCATGATGACCGTGATGACCGTGATGACCGTGATGACCATGGTGATGGTCATGATGATGACCAAGATGGTGATGAATAATTTGTGGTGGTGGAGGCGGCTGAGGTGGCTGTGGTGGGGCTGGAGGTGGTGGTAGAACGATATGATGATGAGAAGGACTTCCACTATGGTGATGGTGATGATGCCCATGATGCCCATGATGGAAAACGTGGCGATGTCGAGGTCTGCCACGCTCGAAAATATCTTGTCCTGCAAAAACAATGCATGCTTGAATTGTGGGCAGGCGCGTAGCCAAGGGGGGGGGCAATGGGGCAATTGCCCCCCCAATTCCGTAAGTAACACTAACAATTTTCAGGTTAATCAAGCGTTTGATGAGTAAGCCGAAGAAATGCGTCAGCTCAAATCAACGAAACTGCTTAAAAAACAAATTCTACTTCAACGTTGAGTCTAACCTCATCAAGGCAATATGGTTTACCAACTGACCATGATTAATCAAATATTGTGTGTGGTGTAAATGCTAGAGAATTCATGCCATGGCTGACCTTCACCTGAGGTTTAAGGTCCGTGTGGAAGTTGGTTATAATAAAATGCAAACTTGTATGTATGCCCTTGTAATCACTAACCGAAACCAAAACAAAGAGTACCGGTAACTCTTTTCGCATGCTGTATCTGGCGCATCAGTTTGCTGTATCCATCCGAATGGTGATGTAAACTTCATTTCAAGACCATCGCAAAGAATCCTATCTGATAACTCTGGCATGCTCTAAATATTGTATATTTTGGTATATTTTGCCCTTGGCTGCAGCGTCAGCTGTAGCTTTAAATGAACAGCGTAGATTTTTGTTTTTGTACAGTTTACAATTAAATGCGCAAATATGGCAGTGATATACATTTTGTATGCCTTGAAACTCAAGCGTTGGCTAAGAAGAAATTCAGTATAAAAGCCTTTTTCATTACGTAATTAGGCCACAGACACTGTTTAGCAAAGCATTTATTCTAGATATGTAGTTGTGGTGGCATGTAGACCTACTGTTTCGGCTCAATCATAATTTGTGTAGCCTTAACGGTTTCATCAATGATATGCCATTACCTTGGCGGCGAGTGAAAACAGCAATTTTGTCAAGCAGTCAGAATCCGAACTGTACGTAATTTGAAAGTGTTTCAACATTCACCTGATGTTAATTGCCTCCCTATTCATGTTATGCGAAGAGTCAGCAGAAACTCTAACGAAAGTAGGAAGATGCTTTTCATTTTGTATGTGCTGAGGCCATTGACAGTTGACACTGCCATTTACTTACAGATAGATTGTAATCTGTTTTCTCGATAAACCGCATGTAACCATAATGAAGCTAAATAGAATGTTTTCATAGTACAATGTTGTTTTTTTTATTTAAATATATATTGGATTTAAAGAAGCACTTCAACCGCTTAGTTCCCAAATTTTTTGAGCTTGACCCAAATCTGAGTTTGGTGAAAACCCCACGAGTCGCGACCCAAGCTTCAAACAACGTATGAAAAAATACTCATTGTGTGGATGATTTTTGGCGGCAAGTTGCTAAGTTCGTTTTTAATGTCAGCATACTACTCTTTTTTCAAGTATCTGAGACAAGCAGCGGTAACGTTGAAAATCTACAATCCGGTTTGAATCGCCTCTGCGCAACCCATTTTTTGACCCTTCTCCAGCAAACTTCTTTGGGTTTTGATCCATACATTGGGAACCACGGGGCTAGATCAACTAACCAACCGTTGTGTTACGCTGCGGTGACAAGTAGGCCTATTGCGTAACACATTGCAGAGCCTTGGTAATATAATCGATTGTGGCTGCGTTGTCGCAAATACACAACCGCTTTCACACTTCGCGTAGACTGAGTGGGTCAAGCATATGCAGGTTTGTTTAGGGGGCGCGTATTCCCGAATTAAAAAAATTATCTTTATAATATTTGTGAATTTTATTGTTAACTCTGAAAAGCTAGATAGACAAATACCTAATCGTTAATGGGAAGCAGGCTTTATGCAAGCAGCGTACATAAATGCAACCGCAGTCACATTTCATGGCGTTTAATGACATTCAATCCAAACACTTTTCAAAAGAGTTGAGAGACTCTAGCGTTCACATTATTAGTTGCATGTTTTGTAGACCATAATTCGGGAGTCTGTGTCTTAGAGCGAAGTCGCTACTCTTGAACGTGTGTTGGTGTAGCCTACATCAGAAGCGTGTAAATATAAAAAGCGAAATCACAGTGACAGCCATGATGGCTCCTTGCTCAACTACAATATTGACTGAGAAAAGCATACTGCAGATCTTGCACTTATCGGATCATGATTTTCAGAAAGCTTTCGCAAAGAAAGTTTTACGTGCAAATAGTGGGTTTCATTCAAAGTAGAAACTTGGAAATTTACTAAAAACAAACTTTTGAAACTTCTCAATTCAATGGAAGTAGACTTTCTATTTGTCGGCTTAAATCTGAACAGAATTATTCAGAAAAAGAAGTGCCAGAAAAAGGCACATTTTAAGGATGATGTTTCAAAACAAGGGGCATTATATATTTGAATGTTGAAACTTGGTTGTTGTTTGCCCCCCTTATCAAAATTTCTGGCTACGCGCCTGATTGTGGGTGTGTTTCAATGTTCTGCTTAGTACTGTAGACGTTTTCTTAGCCAACTCGCAAAATTTTTGTTTAGCTTATTTGCCCAAAAGGCATAGTTAACATCGTGCAAATCGGTTATGCAAAATATCTAGCAAGAAAAAACTTCTACCCTAATATATGTTTTTCCAATATCTTCCCAAAAAATTAACACTATACAAAACTCATTTCGTTCCAAATATCTTTTCAAAAGAGTAGTTCAGATGTACAATACACAACCGAATTGTTCTGACTGGGTGCATCAATGATATTACAGTAAGTCCGGCAAATACTTTTGCACTGAGATGTTTCTTGATCTATTGTTTCATACTAACAAAATACTTTCAGCGAGATCATCATGTAATTGGAATACTTATTATTGATTTACTTATCCAACAATGTCATAAGTAGTTGAATCTGATAAATGCACGTGCTATACATGCTAGGATTTTCTCAACTGCAGGCAGTGAGCGATTATATGGGAATCTATACCCATGGCCGTCGGAAGGATTTTTCCAGAGGGGTCAATAGTAGAAATTTCTAGGTGGTGACCAGAAGCATTTTGCCAGTTTTTTTTATTTATATTTCATTTTTTTCAAGTCAAAACTGACAGAAAAACGTTTTTCTGCTAAACAATAACAAAAAATATTGACCCCCTGACTCCACCTTCCGATGCCCATGTCTATACTGGGGAAATCCGAAAAATACCATTCGCTTTCCCAACTAGGCCTATGCCTTTTTTGCATGAACTACTTGGCGCTACTGCAAACACTATAGTTGAAATGGTGAGTGGCTTATAAACACTAGAATTGCCATCTGTAGGCGTTGAGAGTGTTAAATAACAGAAAAATTTATACATTTGATTCATCATTAGTAATTAAAATAACTACTGCGAACTGTCGTTAAAAGGTCAAACAGACCGTGATTGCAACAGTGATAGTGCTATATTGTACCATCAAATAAGGATGATTTTTCCTTTTGAAAGTAATGAACTTTGCAGCACATATTCGTATGCCACAGAAACATGGAAGCCACAGTCAAAATGCTTCAAAATCAGCTCTTGAAAATGGGCAGTGGAGCGGAATTAACACATTTTTGACAATCACAAAACCTCTGCAAATTCCTGCGCCGTGTATTTACGGCGCGTTTTCAAAAATTTATTCAGCCATGTCGGTTTCCTTGTGTTGTCAGTTGAATAGAAGAACTTGATTTTGAAGGTTTTTGCTGACAAACATCGGGTTAAGAAAAGTTGACGAACGCTATGTGACCGCGACATCTTTACAGAATAAAATTGTGTTGCATATGGCCTGTTCGCAATTACTGTGTTTAAACAAATAGGTATTGTCGCAAAATTTGTGCGAACAAAGTTAATTATACCCAACGTTTTTTGTCTACAGCAAAACAACATGAAATTTTCGACTTTTCTGTGCTACATTGGCGGTTGAAAGTACTGTCATATGTTTATGTTATCATTTTACTACCGTCTAACAAAGGCGCGGGAAATGCATTTTGCATCTAAGTACGTTCAGATTTCAAAATCTCAAGATTTTTTCGAGTGTCGCTTGAAAAGGTAAATGTTCCTTCTAGCTTATTTAACAACTACGCAAGATTTGGTGTTGCATTAGTAAGCTGAATAAACTTTAACAACTTTTTCATGCTCATCATAGTAATAAAAAATGCCGAGTCAAACTGGGAACTAAACAGCAAACAAATTTATGCAAATTTGAAATGAAGCATTACATGCTGCGCTTGTATTTAAAAATGCTCTACTCTCAGCAATGTTGCGTGAAAATGCAGTGAAAACAATTTACGTTGATCAGGGTATTTTTAAGGAAAATGTTAGGTACGCGGTATGGACCTGTAGGGACCCGGTTTCTCTGATTCTGGGGACCCGATTTTAACTGATTCTAGGGACCTGATGATAATTTTATCTGATTCTAGGGACGCGAATCGGGTCCATAAAACACAATGAAAAAAACCTGACCTTCATTATTCACAACATAACTCATTTTGATTATCAGAAAGTGACACAGTAGAAGTACCTTTTCCTAAAGAGCTATTCGAAAATTTGAAATTCCGAATGTTTGATCAGTCACAAACAGAATGTATCCTAAAAACACGTCCTGCTAATTTGACTGCCAAAACGGTTGGAACCGATGCTAAAATGTGAAAATTTTAGCACGCTTCTGATATATTTTCTCAAAAGCTAGTAATCTAATCCAGCTTAGTCCATGTGCATTAGCTTCACATAGCGCGGAACAGGTTAATGATGGTTTTACCCTTGCGACGAGGCACTCCTGGTTCCAGGCCCGCAACCAGGGGGGAGAAACCGTGCAAATGTTCCCCTGGAATTTTTGAAAGCGCTAAAACTTTTTTAATTGTTGGTAAAAAACAAGTCTCAATCATTTTTCCCCCACCCCGAAAATATCAGCTGGTTGCGGTCCCGCCCGGTGCACTTAACTGCATTAAAAGATAAAGCTCTGGACAGCGTTATCTTGCTTTGTCACCGCATGGAGAATAGCGCTTAACTACTAGAAATGTTCCACGTGGCTAGGCTGTTCTCTTTTGGCAAGCGCACGGAAATTTATGTTTTGTTTTCTGCCTTATTGATCACATCGAAAGGGACAAATCTTGTCGCATCGGCCACTGCTTCGCTAGAATAAATATCTTGATTTCTGAGAGTGCGGATGCATGAACTCTCCGTTCGTAAAAGGAAGTACCAACCTACCTCCTGTTACGAAAATCTGCTGGTCCTGTCTTGGTCACAGTCAATGGTTTTGCTTATGGTATCTTTATGGCCAATATTTTGCAAATTACTATCATGACTTTGGTACACGAAAAGCGGAAGTGCTAAATAGCCTTATAATAAATACTACGGCCAAAGCAAACGATACAACTGACATGCTATAGCAATATTGCTATGCACAGAAGATGATAACAGTTGTTATCGAAACGTTTGCAAGATGTCAGTTGTATCGTTTGCTTTGGCCGTAGTATTT
>JGI24158J21664_10003007_pt1 | contig 20885 bp, 18 predicted proteins | sample Ectturendosymbi3_FD_21664 | JGI IMG/M metagenome (IMG submission 21664) | reverse complement strand
GAGATATGTGCAAGTTTGAATCATCGCAAAAAGACGAAAGCAGATGGCAGTCGACTGATTCCTCGAAAGCATACAGAAACATTAGTGCTTTTAAGTGTTCTGGTAAAAGGTGATGAGAATACCTGGTTGAAGATTTTTTCTTTTAATCTTGACACAAGCAGCTTAGGAAACTCTTTAGAAAGTTTCAGATTTTATGCCAAGTCATTAAACTCTCCCTGGTAAAAGCATTATAGAGATAAAAACGTTGAGGGGAGATCATTATTGGCAAGAGTGGAATCACTGCTGGTTTGCTTGTTGAAACAAGCTCTTTGTCACTGGAAGGAGAATCCACTTGCGGCAACACAGATACAGGGAGTTCTTAATTGTGTAGAACTGGCTGGATTTCCAGGTCTAAGTTAGGGTATCTTAAAGAGTTCTATTTCTTCCTATTTATGATTTTTGAACAAGCAAATTCATTTGATTTTCCATTACTCTAAATTTCCATTACTCTTTATTTTCCATTACTCTATAGGGTGGCCAAAGTACGTCCCGCGGGCTGCATGCAGCCTGCCAATTACCTTGCACATTTTTTAAGCACTGCATTTCAGAGACCTGCGTGGGGCAGGTTAACCCGCATGGGTTGCAGGTACCTGCATTTGCAGGGTAGCTGCAGGAACTTGCACTGCTTTCTGTGCGGGTGCGGGTTCTACTTGGTGCGGGGCAGGCGCAGGATGAGAAATTCTTTGTGCGGGTAACTGAGTGTTGAGCCAAAGCATGTGAACTTAATCAGCCAAAAAACTGCAAAACACGTGGATGTACAGTACTAGAGTGGTTTGTCAACATTGCGCTTCAGACAGTAGGCCTGCAGCAATTATTACATTATGATGTAACAACCCATTGTTGTGAATCATTAGGTCAGACTCTTGCCATGTGGTGGGCCAAATGAACATTTTCCAATGCTATCGTCGTACTTGGTGAGGAATATAATTCAGTCTAGCAGCACTTCTTAATGGATAAAACAATGCATAACGCACAGCTAGTCACAACTGAACTGAAACGTGTTTTTTATCACCTGAAACCTGTTGACTGCGAAAGATCAGATCTGTGGAAAGTTTTGGTTATCAATGAAAAAGAATGAGTAGCTTGATTTTGCTGCTTGTTAGACTTGTCCTCTGACGTTATGAGTAGGGCAAGTTTTTAACTTTTTTTACAACTTCCAACAGCTTCTGAAATACTCAGAATTTATGTAGTACGATGACCTGGTTGCAGCAATTTTATATTGCAACTTTTTCCTTTTTCACACGCAACTTTTATCAAGTTGGCCTATGGCGTAAAATGTAAAAGTGTGATTTAAAAAACATGCTGGAGAACTATTTCAGTATAGTTCTGTTCTCTTTGATAACTGATTCGAACTGAATAATGACCTAAAAGCACTTGTAGAAATGACCCGGCCAAACAAACATCAGTCCAGAACTGTAGGGCAAATTGTTAAATTGCCGAGCAACTTCATGCAGTGTGGAGTGAAGTTTTAGCATGCTACGCAAACAGTTGGCAAATGATCGCCATTTCTCGCCAGATAATGTTTGGAAATATTTAGCATTATTTGTAAATAAACCGCTTGAGTAAATCACTGTCGTTTAAAATGCTTAGGCATAAATGCAACTTTTTACTGCAACTTTTGTCAAAAATAAATGCATATTTCTCACGATTTTATTGCAACAAAAACTTGCTCTAGTTATGAGTTTTTAGTATTTTTCGGACAGGTGCTGGTTTGAGACCGAAAAAGTGCGGGGCGGGCGCGGGTTGGGATGGTCTGCGGGGCAGGTGCGGGCAAAATTTCTCAAACTCCTGCAGGGGTGGGTTCAAATTTTGCGGGTGCGGACACAATTTCAACCCGTGCAGGACTCTACCACATTTCTTTCAACCCGCGCAGGACTACCACATTTCCAACTGTGGACAGCAGCGCAACAGCATTGGCTGCTGCCTGTCTCTTGTTGACTTGTCTGCCACAGCTGTACTTAGTAGCTGCAAGCACCGCTATAAGTGAGTAAACAAAATGGTGTGACTTAATTGTTATTATTGTACCACAATACATTTTAACAACCTATTTTTGCATAGATTACGTAAATCACACTGTATCCAGCCATCCAGTGGCTAGGCAGTCACAAATTCTGCCCTTGGGTCAAAAAGTTTGGCCGTCCCTGCACTATAATTTAGCTTTTATGAAATGCTTTTTTTTAATTTGCCAAAGGCAATGTGTGGCTGAGGAGTAAACATATGTATCAGATAAGCCAGGATTTTAGGGAACCACCTGGTCTTTAAATAGTAAGGTTGAAGAAGTTTGTCAGTTTGTTTTCACTGTACTCAATTGCTATCACACTTTTCAGACAAACTTTGATTCTTATTATCAGTGATATGTGATGTTTCATTTTCAGTGATGTTATATTTCAGATTTTTGTTTTTATTGAACAGAAGTCTTTTTGTGGCAATAAACATTAGTTACTATTTATGTGAAGTAAAAATAAGCTATTGTTTGTATTCAAGAGATTGATTGCAGATGCTTTGTACATAATGTAAATACTACAAGCAAATTTCGCCTGAGAGCATTTGCTTCCAAACAACTGATAAGAAAATCTGTGATAATAATGGGGATAGCCGTAGTCAAAGCTTCTATTTTTTACGCAATTTATCATGTCTTTTTCTGCGTACAAAATATAACCCCACATACCTTGCAGCTGCCTAAGAGGAGCTACTGTATTTTGGTCAGTGATAATATGTTGTTCATTCAAAATCTCATAAAACACAAGCATTGCATCGTTGAACTATTGCAACTGCCTGGGATTGCTCACATGTTAGTGTTGGCAGATTTTAAGTTGGAAAATTTGAATGATAATAGCAACATATTGAAGCTTGGTAAGTCGCAAAATACAAGTTTAAATTGCATCGTACTTTAACAATGCGTAATTACCGTATATACTCGCATATAAGCCGACTTTAAAACTAAAAAAATCTATCAAATTAGGGGGTCGGCTTATACGCGCATAAATCTGATCTCACACAAACGACTTGACATGACGCCACTTCTCAGATCACGCAATATCACCGATAGTACCATTCAGTCTTCAGTCATACATGCAGCCATAAAAATTGAGACTGAACTAAATAAAGTTAATTCCGACAAACTACAACATAATTTCAATCTTAATTTTAACTGTACCTCAAATAAAATGCAATATAATCACGTCTGATTAAACAGATTGTGTTTACTCTGGGCGCCGCCATTTTGCTTTTTCAATCGCCTGATCATAACACGCTGTGATTATTTGGGGGGTCGGCTTAAATATGAGCTTTTGCAAAATTCCTCATTTTGGGGCAGTTTAAGGGTCGGCTTATATGCGAGAATATATGGTAATTCCTTATGTGCAGAGCTGGCGCAAACTATTCCAGCGCCACAGGCACGATCGTATGCATTCTTTACGATAAAGGATCTTGTAGCATAGCAGCGCTCCTCATAGCTTATGACGTCATCCTGTTCAACCAACTGTGGCATGTTCAGTTTAAACGTAAACAAACACACTATGTTTGCACATCTTAGATCTGCTGGTGTGTCCTAGGCAAGGTCCATTCCAGCACCCTTCCACCCAAAAGACCCTTTAAGGACGATATTTTTACATCAAACTAATTTATTCAGTGCATGCCGAGTTTGTTCGAGCACTAAATTCATCAAAATATTATCTACACAAGTAACAGGCGTTACAGCATTCACATAAACAAAAATTCTTGCATAGTCCTCAAACTTTTTTACAGTCTGGTGTCATAACAATCGACGAAGGTCTCCATGCGCAACAAATCTCTGATGTTCGCAATGATCACCAATGTTGGTTATGTTGCGTACCAGCTGATATCTCTTTGTTACACAAATTACGTTGGTGCGTCCTTATCTGAATCTGACTGGTTAACTAGGCTGCTAACGCCAATACTGCTGGCAGTTCGGCAGCGTTTCCTAATCAACTGCACTTGATGACTGAAACATGATTTAGTGAAAGCTTCGACATAAATCTACTAGGGTAAAAGCGGCGCAGCCAGGAAAAATCAGGAATCAAGAAATGAAAAGAACAGAGTTAAGTAAGGCCTGGAGGGCATGCTTTGCTAGTCCTGACCCCACACCATTGATAGACTTGCGAGCACCCTATGCAAGATCCATTCCAGCGCCACCCCTCCTATACAAAGATCGTTACTCTACTCCATCAGTCATCACGTATATGTACATTACGGAAATACGAAGGACATTTTGTACATTAGAAAAGTTTATTACATGAATAAAATTTATACCAAATTGCGACATAGCGTGCCTAGTATTTGTGAAATTGCAATTATTAGGAAAAATGTTAACCCTTCTGCAGCAAACCTGAAATAGTGTCTTACGTTTATCTTCTCATAAACTGCGCGAACGTGTGTTTCATTCACTTTCATCATGTTCATTCCCTTTTGTTGGTGTACATTCGTCACTTTCTGAAGCACGCAATTGCATTTTCGGTGCCCCGCTTGGCGCAGCGCTCTAGGCAGCCGCCTAGTTCGCCTGATGGTAGCGCCGGCACTGCTTATGTGTCTACGCCAAGTCCTTGCCGGCTGGTTTCACATTGGATGATTTGCTTGTGTAACTCCATCTGTTAAGCAAACTGTTTTGTTTTGTGCAGAAGCCCTGCTCGGAAAAGAAGACGATCCAGAGATCGTAGGTCTAGATCCAGATCAAGAGACAGAAAAAGAAGAAAACGGTATCAGAACTTGATAAAGTTTGATTTTTGATTGTAGTGGAACAAATTCAGCAAAGCTATTTTTTAGCGACAATGCTTTGTAATTTTGAAGATACAATTTTGCAGAAGAAACACCAATGCAGAAAGATGATTAATGAATTGGTTTTTATTGGAAGTTTCCAACAAATGCCACTTTGTTATCACCTAAGTCAGGAGTGGGCAAATAGCGGCCCGCGGGCCAAATATGGCCCGCCACAGAGTTTTCAGTAGCCTGCGGAAGCATTCAGGAAATATGTTCTATCTGAAATTTCCTCCAACTTACCACAGCAAATGAAGTGCTGAGGCTAACTTAAGCAAGACTTGCTTTCTTGATTTTATTTCCATTAGAAGGTACGGCCCTCTGCTAAATGCGGTCTTGTCAAAGTGCCCCCCGGGCCAAATTAATTGCCCCCCGCCTTGATCTAAGTCATTGTTTTTTGTGTTGTTTATTGAAAGACTTTGAAGGCTTTCACTCTGCTCCAATCTCTACGTATGCAATCTTTACAATAAAGGATCTTGTAGCATAGCATGAAGTGAATATGTGCATGGCAAAGCAAAAAGTTACCATTTGCATTGCGTGGTTTAAGAATGTCATTCATGCAATTCATGTTTACGATGGTACAAGAGGAACACATACCACCCGCACTAAAAAAAACAAGAAGAAAATAATTAAAGCAAAACCCATAAATATGAACCTTGATGCACCAATGCAGAGATTTTGTTTGCCAGATTTCGTTAAATTAGTCGCTGTGGCGGCTGACCAAAAACGTCCATCCATCAAAATATAATTTTCTCTCACATGAATCTTTACCACCTTGGGGATGTAAAGTTTGAATCTTCGTCCATGCCCTGTTATCTGTCCTTGATTTATTAGAAGCAGTTGCAAACTGTCGCGTTTCACGTAATTTACTTTTGTCCAGATCTCGAGAAAGGCGAAGTCGTCGATCGCGCAGCAAGGATAGAAAACGGAAACGCGAGTCTAGCAAGTCATCCAGCAGTGGAAGTTCATCAGACAGCGACGGTACTTTTGTCGGCTTGTTTACATGTCCATTCCATTGTCTTACGTCTTCTAGCACAGGCCCAACCTGGACTTAGCTTGTTGCTTCTTTTTGCAAATACACTTGTTATGGTTTATTTAAGTTTTCACTGCATCGTTGTGCCAATCAAAAATTAAAACCGTTCATATGCTTCAGTTTGTAATGTAAATTAGGTGAAGGTCATTTTGCCTTTATTGCGTCATGAGTTGTAAAATCGATGGTCTTTTGGCAAAAAGGACAGGTTCTACATGACGAAATGTAAAAATGAGATTTTGGTATTTAAAGTGTTTTTGAAATACGCGTTTTTCAATTTACAAATAATCTTACAAGCGTCACGATCAGATTTGTTTTACGAAAAAGCTTCGATGATCTTCGAGCATATTATATTGAGCTTCTTTCGAAAAGAAAAAAGCTGTCGCATGCTTAAATTAGCATTCGTTGATATCATTTACGTACACGTTACACGATGGCTTTCACCTCTGATTTAATCAACAGATTCAGTCGAAAAAAATGAAGCTTCTCGCAAAAGTGAAAAAGCAGCGAAGTCCAAGGAGTCATCAAAAGGAACTAAAGTGAAGGCAGGGGGAGAAGCTAAACCTCAAGCAGACGGAAATGCCAAGCCGGCTGGTGGCATTGCCGCTACCACAGTGGACAAAGACAATAAAATCTCTGAATCCGTAGCTGGTGAGAAAAAAGAATCTACTTCCGTAGACACAAAGCCAAGTGAAGAATCCGCCAAAGCTGTTATCAAGCCAAGGTAAAGTTGTCGATGTTTAGCGCTGCCTTTGAGCAATGGCATGAGATTATTGTACTGTGACACCTTTTTCTAATTATTTAGTTCAACGGATGTGAATGGAGACAGCAAGGGGAGTTTGCCTGAAGACAAGAAATCGTCTGAAGAGTCCCCGAAACGTAAAAAGTCTTCTGAAGAGACGCAGAAGCAAAAGAAATCTGTTGAGCAGGTGCAAAAACCCAAAAAGCCTTCTGAAGAATCGCAAAAGGCCGAGGAGAAAAAGAAGCCAGCTGAAGATTCAAAAAAATCCTCCAAAAGCGATAAGAGTGAAAAGAAAACTGATTCGAGGGACAAAAGAGACAGAAGGTTTGTTGCCGTCGTTTCTGCTCTTTTGAGACAACGTGTTTTTCCGGTATGATTTTTTACTGAATGTAGTGGTGCCTTGTTTTACTCCTTTAATTATTGCCAGTTCATTTAGTTCAGTCTGGTTTCTCTTGAGTTGACTCACTGTGACCTTAATCTCTAAAGTCGAGTGTCAGATGTCAAAAGTTCTATCTGTGCCAATAGAACACCCTTTGCTCTAATTTTGTGTGAATAACAAGTGAAAAGTTTTATGTTTACACAAACTGATGGACTTTAATTTAGGCTGAAGTGGCCACTGAAGTAATGAAAAAAGAAAGTTTTTTGTAAAGCTTCGTTAGTCCTGTGCGTTTGTGTCGTGAATGTGCGAGTCTGGTGGGACTTATCTTTTTTAAAAACCGTTTTTGATCTGATACTTGTCGCAGCTTCAGAAAAATGATAATTGTTATTGTTAGGCAGGGGTAATAAAATGAAAACGTCTTCGCTACATCTGTATGATTCCACTGGTTGAATTCAGTGCGGAATTAAAGGCTGTTTGGAATACGTGTGAAAGCACAATGTATTGGCTTTTTATTTTCCGCATGACATTGCTGCGCAGTGAAACAATTGGTAAAAGTGGTTCTGAAAACAATGTACTTGTAAGTTGTGCTTCATTCCGATGTAATAATTTTTTTACCTGCAACAAGCGCAAGTTCGTAGCGATATTCAGGGATGTCTTGAAGTAGGTAAAATTGCAGCAAGAGTTAAAGTATCAATAAGTAACAACGTACAGTACAAGTATCACCATCTTAGCTGTATATACGAACAGTAACGCTTGTTTGCTAATTTGATGATGTTGCTCTTACGTATCGCGCGTACGTCACGTTTGCTCTGGTTTCAGGTTTAAAGAAGTAACGTCAAGCCTTGAGCAACGTGACGATACATTTTACTTGTAAACATCTTAATATTGCCTTTTTCGTTTGTTTGTTTCTTTCGGTCTTTGACCACATCTCTTGCTTCGCGCACAGACGGTCGAAAACTCCAGATCGCAGGAAAAAGTCAAGGTCGCGTTCGCCCCGCAGCAGACACCGCAGGTTGGTTGACTCGCTACGTCTGATTATTACTTGTCTCCCGTCAGTGCTTCGCGCGTATGTGCTGATTGTGCATTGACCTGTCAATCGACCATTGCTGTTTACACTAACGCTTTTGTCGCAGAGGCCGGCGATCAAGGTCGCGAGAACGTCGCCGGTCACGTGATCGAAGCCGCCGATCGCGATCTCGAGGTCGAAGGTGAGTTTGTTTTATCTTTCATCAACGAACAATTTGATTCTCGGCTGCTACCATTGGTTGTGTAATCATACATGTAGTAGTGGTGTACCATTAAAAGTACTTCCTTTTTGAAACAGCCCACTTACAGAACTTGTAGCCGAATCAGACATATTCGTTCACGCTGCCGTTTCTATTCACTCCTTTATATGTTTTTAACTAGCTGTTGCACTTGTCATACTCTCACCTCTATGTCTCAAGGAATGTTTTCATCCCGTTTGCCACCCAAAACGTACCGACTTCTTTAAAAATAAACACCATCTTGACTTATCCTCACAGTACAGATTTCATTTCAGGTCACGATCAAGAAAAAGGTCAAGGTCGCGATCGCGCGACAGAGGTCGCGACAAGTCGAACGCAGAAAAAAGCAGAAAAACATCGTCCAAATTCTCTGATGTCGATCCAGTAAAAACTGATTTTCGTGTTACGAGTAATTGTCCAGTTACCGGTAGCTGAACAGCTTGGCGTGTACGGGATGATGCGGTGTTTTGTTCTCTGATCTTTTTCGATGTTGCGTCAGCAAAACTGTGACAAGTGCCCTCGTTTCTGACACGTCTATGGATAAAATAAACTGGATAAAATAAACTTATTTTTGCTTCTAAGTTGGATAAAATAAACATATTTTTGCTTCTAAGTTGAACAGCTCTAAATTGTTTGTTGCCAGTTTGGATCGCTTTTCTTTGTTTGTTGCTATTTATCTACACCACTTTTTCAAATGTAAATATGAAGTCATAGGTATGTATGCCTAATCGTTCCGGTACCTCGTAGTTAGTTGCGTTTGTTATTTTTTACGTTGTTACACTCTAACTTCCCACCCTGCTGCGTCGCTACAGCTTTCAAAGGACTTCGAGCAAAACAAATTGGAAGAAGAGATGCGCAAGAGAAGAGAAAGGGTGGAGAAATGGAGGCAAGAGCAAAAGAGCGGCGGTTTGAAGAAAACTGAAACAGAAGATGGCGGGGAAGACGCCGACGACGAAGAGAAACCGCGCAAAGTTTGGTCGCTCGAAGATGACGACGACGACGACGAAGGTGGGAGGAGCAGTTATGCGAACATCCCACATGCGTGGCTGAGCGGCACATCAGATCTTCTCGATTTATTTTGCTGGGAGGTTGTGAATTGTTTGTGGATTACTTTCGAGTGCAATTTTGGCTTTGAAAAAAAAAGCAATATTCAGCAGCATGCCAACTCAGGCCGCAACCATTTGGTATTTTTGGGGAGGGCAAAATGATTGTTGTAACTTGATGTTGTGCCTTACAAGTAAAAACTAAACATGTTTTGGAAATTGCCTGTCGCCCACAGCCGATTGATATGCAGTGATTTCAACACCTTTCGGAAGTTAAAACTTTGTGCTGTTGGGACCTTCCTGCACATGTCACGAAGAAACACCAACACCTTTGGTACCATTACCCAAATTGGGCAAATTTTTCCCACCGTTACCGAGGCTTACTAAAAAGTTTTAGAAGCATAGGCGCGTTTTCTCAACAACTCAGCAATATTCTCAAGTTCATCTGACCCGAAAAAATTTGCTTTGTTTCAAAAAAGCTTTTTTTTAAACAAACACAATTTCCCCCAAAAAAAATGGTGAAGGTACACGTGTACTGAATACACCAAAACGGCAGGAAAATGCGGAAATTGCACCAGTAGCCGAGACTCCGACTCTAGCTCCAGACATGTTGACTCAAGCTCTGGCTCCAAAATGATTTGGTCCAGTGAAAACCATTTTGTATTTTTTCAAAAATTGTATTATTACTCCAGCTTAGATGAGGTGTCACGAAATGATACGTTTGATGGTTAGTGAGGCAAGTGCAAAAGGTTTGAGAAACCTTGATCTACACGCAAAGGAGGAAAATTATCTACACATATGGCAACCCATGCTCGCCCCGCAGTAAGTTAACTTGCTTGCCCCACAAACCAGGGCTGTGGAACCGGAACCAAAATTTCAGGTTCCGGCTTCGGCTCCACCATATTGAAAACTTTTTGACTTCAGCTCCAATCCAAAATAGTTTGGGCTCCGACTCCACAGTCATATCACCTCCATGTGCACATTCTGTTTTGAGCAAATTAGCTTCCTGTGTGACACTTCAGGGAATCCAGGCCAAATTTTTTTATTACACGTCAGGTACGCACGGCCAAATTTCCAATCCCCCCTTACTCGAAAACAGTGCCGATTTCGACAGAACTGCTCGAGAGATCCCATAAAAATCAGCTACTGGAAGTATCAAGTTTAAACGTTAATTCTAAGTAGTTCTACACTTAGTTGAAAACTGCTATTGCCCAGTTTAGGCAGGGTGACGTGAGCAGTGCCGGTTCGATTCAAAGCACAGTCCGTGCAAATGAACGTTGCGGTCCAAGGCAGAGAATGGAAATATGATGCGACGCGACTTACATTTTGCTTCATCAGCAGAAGGCAACGAAACTGGCAGCAAAGGTGAAACCAAAGCTGACGAAGACGCTGAGACGATAGAAGACAAGGCTGAGAAAATGGAAGTTGAGGAGAAGGAAGAGGAAGAAGAAGAAATCGACCCCCTCGACGCTTTCATGATGGAACTGACCAAGAGCAAAAACAAGGAGGAAAAGAAAGCTGAAGTAAGTGTGATAAAGTATTTTGCTTTGCTGTCGGTAGTCATTGGTCCAGTTATCCCTGTGGCAAGATTTGCCCGGGTGATGTCATGAAACGTTGCACTTTCAGACCTCAAACGACAAGGATTCAGCGCCAAGCAATGGTGGTCCAAAGGTCAGTCGGGTTAGTGCGGTGGCGAAAAGCAAAAACTCGGACAGCGATATCGCGGACAAGGGCGAACTTATGGAAGGAAACGCTGACCTCATGGAGGTAACCGTCGGCCAATATCTGCATAGAATTTTTTTCTTTTATTCTCACGTACGGGTTTTACGTGAACTGACTAATCCTAGCGCACCTAACTGAGGAGCAGTGTCTGCTGCTAGTACGAAACTCTCAAGATCTCGGTTGATAACTTATAATCTATATTAGCCGCACAGCACGATATAATAGATCAGGGGTGGCTAACCAGTCAGAGACCAAGAGCCACATTTCTTATTGTGTTGCCGCAAAGAGCCACATCATACACATGAACATCACCCCATCTCTTTCTCGCGTATGTGTGTTCTTGCGCAAAAGACAAAGCGCCCTTCTACGCAACGCGGTAACTGACACGTGTGTCGCGCAAATGCGCTCGCGTGTGTATGTGCTTGCGCAAGCCATCAGTTACGCTTCCACGCAAAGTCGCACCCCGATTTTCAAGGTGAACAACTGGTGCTAAACTTGCGACTTCTACACAAATGAATACGGTATTTACGTAAGAGCCGCATGCGAGCCGCGGGATCGGCCAGGCCTGCAATATATGGTGCGTCTCGTGTAATGTGATGTCCGGAATCTCAGTGATTTTGTCGACGTTGACTTCAGTCTTCTTTTCTCCGCAGTACTCCTCCGAGGAAGAGGAAGAGAGTCTGGCATCTGCGTTCGGGAAATTTCAGAGCAAACAACAGAACAAGAAGCTGGAAACGACAGTTGACCATAGCAAGATACATTACCCGTCGTTCCGAAAAAACTTCTATGTCGAGGTGCTGGGTTTTTGCCGTAAAGTTCAATGCGTGTTTTGCGTGAGTCGTCTAGATTTTTTGATTGAAAATCCTTTTAAATCGTTGTTTTTCTCACACCTTGATAATGTATCTCACTTTCGCTCTCAAAGGTTCCAGAGCTGGCGGCTTTATCAGCAGCTGAGGTGGAAACGATGCGAGCAGAGATGGAGAACACAAAGATTCGCGGAAAGAACTGTCCCAAGCCTATACAGTCATGGGTGCAAGCAGGCGTTTCGATGAAAGTTCTGAGTGGCTTGAAAAAGTTCGTAAAAACGGAAACTGTATTAGATTAATTGTAATTATTTCGCAAAAGGAATATATTCTTAAGTATTGCACTTTCCTGGTCATTTCAGTTCAGATAATAAAGGTCGTTGCAGTGTTTTTAAGATGCTTTAAGAGACCGAAACGGTCTCTCAAGTTTTTTCAAAGGCCACTCAAAATACGGTTAAAACTCGGTTTACTGCCACCATCAAAAAACACTAAAACTTACGACCATCTGGGTACTCGGATAAAAAATTGCGGTCTCTCACACTGTCTTTCCGATCAGCAAGGTCAACCCTTAAAACCTGGTTGCTATAGTATAATGTTGCAGTAGAAGCCAATCTGCGGCATGGCAGACGACGTGAATCAAAAACGAAGATACGGACAGGATTAAAAAATGATCTTAAGACGAACTTGTTACGAGCGATAGTGAACAAGCAAACAATTTAACCGCCAGTAAAGCAGCCATACTTTCACTTTTTCATTGCATCTCAACAAAAATGCTACTGTCCTCGATTGCGTCCAAGTTATCCATCTAGGCCGGGTATACTGGTTTCGTCTGGGTTGTTTTGACAAAAGAACAATTAAAACGTGAATGACAAAAAGTAGGAAAAATGATTCAGCGTCCCTGCAACTCACCTTGAAGTTCTCCGAGTATTGGGCGTTGCCCATGAAATCAATGGGCGCCTTGGCCAGTAGCACGTTTAAGCTGTCGTCGGTTGCCATCAACCATATCATGACACTTTGCACAAAACAAAACCGGCACGTTTGTCTTTTGGAACTACATCAGTTTATTGTTGATCGAAAAAGGCGAAGCTGCGTGGCACAGTGGATTTTTTTAAATACACATAACCTTTTGAATACACATAAGTCGATGTTCTCATGCATGTATGCTGCTTCTTTGCAGAGCAAATTACGAAAAACCAACATCCATACAATCGCAAGCTATCCCTGCCATCATGGCCGGAAATGATCTTATCGGTATCGCGAAGACCGGAAGTGGCAAAACAGTCGCGTTTCTCCTTCCTATGATTCGACACATTCTGGATCAGAAACCGCTCGAAACCGGAGACGGTCCCATCGGTAACTAGATCGCACGCTTTGAAGTTGCGCAGTCCTCCCTTCTTTAAACGGTGGCGAAATGCAAGCAGACTCACTTCCCGAAGCAAGCCTGTGGGCAACGTCGCGCTTTCAGGAATTGCGCAATACAGTGACGTACTCGATTGTTCGATCTATGACAACGGTGCACAACCTGCGGCCGTACGATCACGTGCGGCCTTTGGGTAATGAAATTTGCGGCCGTCCACATGTAATTTAAAATAAAAGATTTGGCGGCCGTGCTGGCGTATATTGAAGCAAAACAAACGCAAAGCAAGAAAATCAGTCGACACGATGCGTAACAATCTGAATGGTGATGTCACAAAGAGTTATAGAATCAATACGCAATTTATGTTTGAATGTGTTCAAACATAAATACCGGAAAAAAACTATTCTTAGATTAAACATATTTCATAAATATAACTCGAACTCATTGGCGGCCGTACTGCATATAAATAAAAGTAATGCGGCCGGCAATAGCAAAAGGTTGTACAACCCTGATCTATGACGTACTCCATTGCGCAATGCAGTGATCTATGACGATTCGATTGCTTGTTCATTCTCCGCACAAGTTGGTCTGACGAACTAGTACGTAGACACAAACGTCGGCAACCAGCAGATCTGATTAGCATCCGTGTTTGTGCTGCGTCGCTGAGCTATGTCTTATGTTCGCAGCTGTGATCATGACCCCCACGCGGGAGCTGGCGCTGCAAATCACCAAGGAATGCAAGAAGTTATCCAGGTCGAGCAAGTTGCACGTCGTCTGCGTCTACGGCGGGACTGGGATTTCTGAACAGGTTTGTTTTAGAAAATTTTGTCAACATCAAGGCAGCCTGAAAAAGCGAAGACTATGCGCCTTAAACCCAGGGTTCCGGAGTCGTAAGGAGTCGGAGGTTTTTGGGTGAAGTCGGAGTGGGATTCCTAACAACACTGGGAGTCGGTGTCGGATTTTTTTGTCCGACTCCGGATGTCCATTTGGATCATTTTTTGCATAACATTCCTAAATTCGGAATTCCTGTTGAAACGGTACAAATTCTTTTGAAACTTTTGTTGAAACAGAGATTTCTTGCCGTGTGCCACGATTTCCATTGATTTTAACAGCGAAATTTCATTCCCTTCATGCTGAGGAGTCGGAGTCGGAAATTTGGAAAGTCGGAGTGGGATATTTCACCTCCCACTCCGCAACCCTGCTTAAACCGTAATCTGTACTCTTATAGTTGGCGTCTTGCTGTTGATCTTCCAGGATTTTAAATGACATGTCAAGACAGACGCATACGATGAAATCGAAAGACCGAAACGAAACCCTTTGGTATTGTTGCGTGATTTCTCATTCACCGTCACAACGACTTGCGCTTTCTTCCAGATCGCGGAGCTGAAGCGAGGAGCGGAGATCATCGTCTGCACGCCGGGGAGGATGATCGACATGCTGGCCGCCAACAACGGTTGGTCCACAGCCGCACAGCTCCTGGTGCCGTAAACACCTGTGTGCTGTAAAGCTCCGGATCTTTTGCATGCGGCCCAGCAAGGCAGGACCGAACGCCCTTGCTCACGAGACGGCAGCGCCAGGCAATCACAATGGCGCGTGCAAACCGCCGTAAACGTATCCCCGCATGGGCGTCGGAATGATTTTTTTCCAGGCAGGGTCCAATAGTGGATTTTTCCACGGGGCGGCCAAAAGGACTTTTACAGGGGGGAGTAACAGTGATGAAGTTCCATTTTGCCAACTCCGAGACTAAAGGAAATACATTTTTTACTCAAAAGTTAATAATGAAATATCACATTTCAGAATCTAGGGGAGAAAGGGCGCTCCCCCCCTTCTGACGCCCATGTATCCCCGGGTGCTTTTAATCGCCTGCGGCGCACGTCGCCTCGTTCGTCTCCTGCCTTGCGACGAGTATGTTGAGGAGTAAATGAGCAGTTACTGATCCCTTGTCAATTTTTTTCAGGTTCGGCCACGCGACCACTTCGTCACACGCGTGATCGCGTGTAGGGCCTAAAATTACCCCCTCCCCGGCATCCTCCTGCACCGCTTGCCGTGGGAGTGTTTTCGATTGTACTAAAAAGACGAAAACGCTTCTTGCGAAAATTTTTCAACAGCAAAGACTATTTCGACGAGTCAAAATGTGTCTATCGATATTTTCCCAAACATGCCTTTTCGGTTTCGCGAACCAAAACGGCGAAAAAAAAACGTTCAAACGAAAACAAAGCAATTGTAGAAATTTAAATTTGGCGAAATCCCAACGTGAACGTTATGTTAGTCGTAACCCCCTATAAAGGGCCTGGAAGCATTGTAAACCAGGGCGTCAAGCGCCCCAAACGGAGGTAGTGTCTGTTTCTCTGTAATGCTGGTCATTGCTTTCCATTGACACCACACATGCCGTGTAATCCTTATCTATTTTTTTCTCTAGGTTTGACGAGCAACCGTCGGCCATGTCTGCCATGCCGCTCCCGTGTCGGCTTATTACAGCGAAAATTTATCGCTTGTGGCTGCATTCTTGAGTCAATGTTATGTAGCGCCAGATCTATGCGACTGTCGTACTGCTTATGTCGTTCTAAAGCTGTGATTTGAAAGATTTTCAAGAAACGACTTTCGTTTCTTCTTTCGCTTGCTTTTTTCACCGTTCTAATCAGCTCCTTCTGTTTCTGCCTTCGGGTTGTTTGCTTGACAGGTCGCGTCACGAACATGAGACGTTGCACTTACCTCGTCTTGGACGAAGCCGATCGCATGTTTGACATGGGCTTCGAACCGCAGGTTTGCGTTAGGCCGCCTGGTTTAACTTTGGTTGTTTTTAATTCTGCTTGCGCGCTGCTATAGTAGGGTTCGAAGGTCAGATCGACCTGAGGCTGCTGCGCAAAGCCGGGTTTACATGTTTGACCTGCCGCGACCGACAGCTTTTCAGTTTTCTATTATGACGCAACTGCTGACAGACGCTGGCCGGCCATTGCGTCATAATGGAAAACTGTCGGTCGCGGTCGGGCAGCCGTAAACCCGGCTTAATCCGCTCGACGCTGCGCTGTTCCAATGGAATCAGCGGAATGACGCGTCGGCTGTTCATTAGACGTTTGACGGCCGGCGCCGTTTGCAATGCTTTATATCAGGTCAAAAAATCGTTTAGGAACGAAAGGTCTACGAAAACAGAGTCGCTGCGGTTAAACTTTGAAGGCCCGTCTAGACTGAGGACGATCCAGGAGTTGCCAATCCTTTGTTTTATTGCGTCGGGTAATTCTGCGCCGTGCTCGGCTCGGCAACTCCTGGACACAATAAAACAAAGGATTGCGCCTGGCAACTCCTGGCTCGTCCTCAGTCTAGACGGACCTTAAAACCGTAGTTGCTGCCAGACAAGAAATCTTCGTCTGGAAAACAGTTACAGACGCGTCATCAAACGCGTTTGCAAAGATCAACGTTGGTAAAAAGCAAGTAGGCAAACAAGTTTGACATGATATTCTGGAGATGACGCAAACTGCTCGTTGCGTCACTCCGTGTGTTTGCCGCGTGCTTTGAAGAATAAACCGAGCTCCGCTTTCTTACCGTCAATATACAGGTGATGCACCTGATCAACTCATGCAGACCTGACAGACAGACGGTGCTCTTCTCCGCCACCTTCCCCCGCCAGATGGAGGCGCTAGCGAGGCGGATACTGAACAAACCAGTCGAGGTCCAAGTAGGAGGACGAAGTGTCGTCTGCTCTGACGTCACGCAGTACGTGGTACGTGCACCTTTTTGCACGGTGAATACGTGCATTCTCCACTCGCTCGCGCGAAGTATCATCGCAAAAACAGTCGTTTTCAATAGTTTTGCAAACAAGGGCGTGAAAAAATTTTATGCTCTCTTGATATCACTCTGTCGCGAAAAGCCGTGTTTTCCTGTGCTGTGCATTCTGTAAGTTATATTTCCGTCGCTATCCTTTACGAGCAAGGGCTGTTTCTGCAGCATCGTCAAATATCCCCCCTTTCGGCTTTTCTGTTGACAGCTTCTGGTCACCAGCAGCCTTGTCAATCACAGGCTTTTACCGAATGCGGGCCGCCCACGCGAGGTCGTCATTTCGGCTGCGTTCGTTAAATCTGTGTCACGCGCTTGTTCCCTTCCGAACGAGAACGAACACCTGTCGTGCGTGTGGACTAATGCGATCCAAACAAGTTTCTCGGAATTCGCGACAAAGATGCGAAAGCACGAGTAATAATCGCGCGGTCGCCACGCCCAGGGTTCCCACGCGGTGTTGAAAGAGTATTGAATTCCAAATCGGTTTTCAAGACCTTGAAAAAGTGTTCAAATTGGCCAATATGTGTATTAAGTATTGAAAAAGTATGGAAATTCTAATAGAAAAAGAAATTTGAAGTATCTGAGCAGAATTTTACTGGTGAAAGTAGTTCAGTATTTATGCAATGTGCAAAGTTGAGTTTCATGATTAAGAATTTCTAAAAATGAAGAGAAGTAATGGTATTGGACTTGGTAAATTTAGTATTGAAAAAGTATTGAAAATGTATGGAAAATGATTTTAAAAAATGTGTGGGAACCCTGCATACCAGCAACAACAACATATTCTCGCGCAGGTCATCCTCAACGAAGCGCAAAAATACTTGAAGCTGCTTGAACTGCTCGGCCAGTACCAGGAACAGGGATCCGTTCTTGTCTTCGTCGACAAGCAGGAAAGGGCAGATAGTTTGCTCAAAGACTTGCTCGGGAGCAGCTATTGTTGTATGGCGTTGCATGGAGGTAAGCAAGATGGCGGCTTGCTTTGCGTTACCATGACGACGGGCTCCCGTGTTTAGACGCATGTGGTTTTCTTCTACGAAGAAGTAGGCTCACACGGCAACCTGCATTGATCTTCATACCGAACTCCATCGTGCAACTGAGATATGTAGGATGTTGTACAGCTGCTTCATACCAAGCAAAAATTTTATGTTTTAGCCAGATATGCACTGGCGCTTTGTTTAAGAAAATTGTTTCTGGCAATGATTTGTGAAGTCTCTTGCCACGCGCGCTTCGACATCTTGTGTATTAGCATTCGTTGTGCGCAGCTAAATTTAGTTTCGTGGCCATGTTTACGTCCGGGGCATGCTGGATTGGCGGGTGCGTTCGTCACAATCCATCGCATAAAAATAGGATCGATGTTGTTTTGAATTCCTCGTTTCAAAGCACTATCGTGGGGGAGATGAAAAGTTTTTCCCTAAAGCGTTGCAGAAAGAAACGTCAACAGTCAAAGCTGAAAGGAACGCAAAATTCACTAACGTTTAGTTTGTTGTCGAACAATAGCGCTTTTGTCGGGAATAGGAAGCTCAGGTTGTGAACAGTTATCTTCATGACAGTGTTAGTTCGTGGCATATGTGTGATATTATGATGAATTTTCGCTTTTTTGCCATAGACCTTATTTTTTTCTTGCGCCATACAATGGTGTTCCAACTACCACGAGCATATTTTTTGTGTTTTTCTGCAAGGTATGAGTGAAACTTTCCTGCAGCTGTAGTTGAGTGAATTTCCATTCCTAGAAGATTTTTTCATGAAACAGGAAACTTGCGGGACCTTGTTAAACGAAGCCTGTTTACTTGCTACCAAAATCTATATCGTTCCCAATCAACCTCACTCAGAGGCGAAAAACAAGTTACCGCTCATACCTGAAATAGAAAATAGGCCCAAAGTGTTCACAGGCATTCATGTGAAACCGCGCTGTCCCATCCACCATCGTGGTTTCTTCTAAAAGGGGTGGTGAGTGCTACAAAATAGCCTCAGTGCAGCCCTCGCTATTCGCAGAATCACTTGGACGCGTCCCAGAGTGGTTTTAATTTCCAGATAATTGTTGGAGATTCGGCCATCTACGTCACGTTTCCTATATTATTGCGTCAATGCTCCTGCGTTTTCGAATGTATTTGTCGATTGATTTCATTGTGTTTTGGTGTCCTTCGACAGAAAGATGCAGGTTACCTGTTAAAAGAGCCTATTTAACCTCACACATTGGCGATGATCTATCTATAGCATGACAATAAGTAACAAGATCTTGTGTTTTCCAACAACAAAGTTCACCCGATACAGGTAGAACGATTCCTATGACGGACCTCGCATTACATGTCGCTCTGTCCCACCCAGGTATCGATCAATACGACCGCGATTCGATCATCAACGACTTCAAAACCGGTGTGAACCGGTTGCTCATCGCTACCTCCGTAGCTGCGCGCGGCCTCGATGTCAAGAACCTGGTCTTGGTCGTCAACTATTCGTGTCCGAACCATTATGAGGATTACGTCCACCGGTGTGGTAGGACTGGCCGAGCTGGAAACAAGGTAAAGCTCGCCTTTTTTCTGGTTCGTTTCTGGTCTTGGAAAAACAGTAGGTCATTGTTCACATAAAACGTGTACAAACTCTGCCAACACGTATCGAACCTGTTGCCGTCACAGTTTTCACGGAACCAGGAAAACAAATGATTTCTGACAAACCAACGCTTTTTTAACCATTTGACCGATGATCTCACGCATAGAGGAGAGGGCTTTTTTCATCCACTTTTGCAACTAAATGCTCCTCAGTTTTCCTCTTACATTCATGCTTCTTAACGGGGCCCCCAGTAAAAAGTCTACGGATCTCCAGATTGGCATCCCAAAGTATTTCCTTTCAACCCTCTGATGCACAAATAACAACGACCACCACTTTGACTAATGACCTAACTTCGGGCGAGATGTGCCCAAGCCAATATGTTTATTAATATGGTCTTCGGGTTTGGAAAGGTTAAACATCACCGTCCTAGAAGGTTAGTGCACCTACCCAACTTTCCCGATTACTTACATATTTCTAGCGTTACTGGTACAATCACGGACTGATCAGCTGCATGAGTATTACCAGCAAAGCCGTGGACTAAGTTTATCATTATAAACGCGTGAGTATTGTTTGATAATGAAATGAAAACCCGCCAAGTACAGGAAAAGGTTTTGTTGCAAAATTGGTAACGACATTCTGACATACCTAACAGTACTAGGATGGTTGCGAGCGTGTGATGTGGCTATCACCAAGATTGCAACAAAGAAAGCCACACGGTAAAGTCTCTTACCGAAGCCAGCAGAACCACCATCGCAAACGCTAAAGTCGCATCGGCGAGTAATAACCTGTGGCAAACGCTTGCCCGAAAGTTGATCCAACAGCGCTGCGAAAATCTTTCCTAGGGCTGGGCTTACACGTTCATCACCGAAGACCAGGCCAGGTACGCTGGTGAGATCATCAAAGCGCTCGAGCTGAGCGGCGCCAAAGTCCCCAACGAGCTGGAACAGCTTTGGCTCAAGTACAAGACTGACCAGCAAGCGGTAAGCTCGCTGTGAACCTTGCAGCCTGTTGCCGTCTATAGCGTTTGTGCGAACCGCACGTAAAATTCACTGCTGAGCCGGCGTTGCCGCCACCGGGTATCGAAAAGGTGAAAATGGTGATTGTTCGGAGATTGTGTAGCAGATGTTTTTTCCCGTTTTTGGGCTTGGTTAGACCTTTGCTGACGTTCTTGCTTGGCACTTTCGTGCTATTAGACAATAAATCTGCATAAAATATTAAGAAGTAAAAACCGAGTGTGCGGTGGATCAAAGAAGCGCCGCCTGCCTGCATGCAAGTGATTGTGTTGCGCTGCACCGCAAAGCGGATTAGCTTGTGAAAGAAGCGGAGTGTTCTGCATCGCTGATGTGCTCAGCACTTGATACGCGTAACGGTGGAATCGCTCGACCTTCGTCGTTTTCCTTTTTTTTTTTTTTTTTTT
>JGI24158J21664_10003006_pt1 | contig 20887 bp, 19 predicted proteins | sample Ectturendosymbi3_FD_21664 | JGI IMG/M metagenome (IMG submission 21664) | reverse complement strand
CGTGACTAGACAGGCTTCATCAATGATCTGGAACGTTATCCGCACTGTGATTGGCTGAAAACCTCTTATTCAGCGAATAAGGTTACATTTTGTAAATATGCCACCGGGATTATTCAAATTAGTGCCAACGATTGGTTCATAAGAGTGAAATTTATAAGACCCCAAAACTTCATCTGTTGTTATATGGAATTTTTTATTGTTTGTTCAAGCGCCTAACAAAGTCTTAAATTTTGATCGCACGTTGTCCAGATTAAGCTATGAAATTGTTTAAATTTGTCAGTGAAGTTGGTGTCGCCTGAGCCACCGACTTGGTACTTTCGTTTGTATCCACGTTTTATAATAAGCATCTCTATTTATTTAGTGTTAGCGTTAAGTTTGTGTAAGCATCTTTGGAGATGACTTTTTGTCTCAACATCTCGTCACAAATGCTGACGATTTCGTTTCGAACACCAGTGTTTCCAGCAGATTTTGAAGCAAACGAAAGTTCCGACTATGTAATAAGAGCTTTCGCATCATTTGGTAAAAAATTGGTACCTTTACCCCTTTTCTGTTGACGCTTCGTTCGCTGCTATGGGTTTTTCACATGTTTCTCCCAAATCGGTCTTATTATATTTTTCCATTTATTGCTTCTGCTCGTTACTGGTTTTTGAGGGTTGTTCAGGTTTCTCATTGCCTCAGAATTAACCATAATTTCTTCGTACTTTTTTTATGTTCTTCTGTTGATTCTGGATTTTTCAGGACAATTAAATCCCAAAAGACCCTGTGTTGCACTATACCTTTTAGCGTCAATGATTAAATCGTTTACATCAATGATTAAATCGTTTACATCGTTTACATCAATGTCAACTTTTGATTTACCAAGATAAAACTGTCCGTCTTTATTTTTGAGTCCGAAAGTTTTGTCACCATCTCTTCCATACGAACCAAGCAGATATTGTTCTGCGATTGTTCGGATATCGATTGGTGGAGGGGGTTTAGGAAGTGCTTCAGGTTGCCCTTCGGCTCCCCAAGGAAGTGTCGGTATGTTTTCAATTGCTGTTTGAAGTGGCATAAATGTAGAAACAATATCTTCAGATGACTTTTTCTGTTGTTCAGTAACAGGTTTGAATATTTTTCCAAAATCTTGGTAAAGCGATTGTTCACCGATGCGTTCTGCACGAAAATCGTTTTGAAGCTTGTTTTTGGTTTTGAGAAATTCAGCGACAAGTTTGTCGCGTTGTGATGGGTCTTTGATTTTTAGAAATGACATTTATTGTATGTCAAAATTTTCGATAGGGTCTAAACACATTCTTGGATAGGGTGCAAAGTTGTTTACTCGTTTCACGATTTATAATTTAATTCAGTCTTTGTTGTCAACCCAAGAGTTGAAAGTTTCTGGATATCCAACCCATTTCACCAAACTTTGTGCTTTACCTTTCTTCACAACCTTTTCGATTTTAAACACTTCTTGGGTTGAATTTTGTAATACTTGTTCGTAAAACGTACCCTGTATCTCTTCACCGTTGTAGTCGGTTATTTTGTAAACACCTGGGTTGGTTCTTTGAATCTTTGAAATAGTGAACACTTCTTCTGTCCAAGTTGGAGTGTAAGATTTTTCAAAGAGCCCTTTCTTCTTATGGATTCAAACTTTTTCACCAATTTTAAATTTTGCAGGCGGTCACTTTTCACGTTTCACTGGATAGAGATTTCTGCAAACTGTCAGTTCGTTTTCTTTCTTACTTGCTTCAACTGGTGTCATTTTAATGCTACTATGCCTGGTGTTGTTATACTTTTGAACAAAACTCTCCAGGACGTCAATATATTTCTGAGTGTCGTTTGCTGTAAAATATTTATACATTCGCTCTTTCATTGTACGGTTCCAGCGTTCGGCCACTGAAGATGTTTCTTTATTTTCTGTGCTATAAAGTTCAACACCCAGCTCTTTCACATTTTTATTATAAAATTCACGACAGTCGTCTGTCCAAAGCTTCTGTTGTTTTCTGTGTGACGTTTTGAAAATCTCTTTGAACGCATCTGCTACAGATTTACCAGTTTTGTTTTTCAGCGGAAGCATCCAACCGTATTTTGAAAATACGTCAATCACTGTCAGAATATACCTGACACCACAGTTGAATTTTGAAAATCGTTGCATTTCAACGAGGTCTGCAGCCCAAATTTCGTCGATTCCAGAAACAAAACTCGTCGCTTTGGAAATTTTTAGACAATGGGTTTGCGTAGTTCGTCAGCGAGTGGATCATTCCACATTACTCTTCCGCTGTCGTTGTTTTTGTTCCCATTCCAAAGCGCTTCTTTGTTCCAATAATTTTAGACACGACCCCTCATTCCATTCTTTCTCTGAGTGCGGGGTTGTAAATTCCGTCAAGCTCCGTCAGCATATTTTTATCACAAACTTCGTTGCGTGTTTTAGTGTCTTTATTTTTCACATAACAAATGTCACGGTAATATGCTGCTCTATCAACTCTGTTAATTGGTTTACTCCATGATTTTGGGGCCATATCAGGGTTCAATCTTTTGTTCAATTTGGTGCCTGGTTCTGTGAAATTATGACCAGGTAAATGCATCTCAAATGGAAGACTGTTGATTGCGCTATTCAAAAAACTACCACCTTCAGTGTGAGCGGCTGCTTTGACACTGCTGCTCATGAACTTTGACTTTTTTGTACCACAATGAACACAAATAACTTGAAGCATTTGACGATTGTTTTGGTCGTTTTTTGTTTCACATCTTTAGTTTCCGTGAAACTTTTACATTCAACACAGTATATTGTATCCATTTATTAAATGGAAATAAAAAACTTTTCGTGGAATGCAAACACAAACAAAAATAATCACTCTCTTTTGCCAAAAGGTATACGAATGGTGATGATTGGAAAATCAGGCTGTGGAAAAGTAACCTTATGAGAAATTTATTGCTACAAAAAATTGGTTGGATTTTGCACGGTTGCATGTTTTTGGAAAAAGATTGTTTCAACCAGAGTATAATATTTTGAGGAAAGGTTTTGAAGAACAGATCCCTAAAGGTGTGATAGTGTCATTGTTTGAAAATCGCGATGAAATACAGCGAGAAGGAATTCCCCAAAATTGTTGATTGAAGAGTTGTCTGAAACAAATGGAAACATACGAAGCAGACAACCGACTGAGTATAATTTTTACGAATCAGCAGACGATCTTCCAGATCCAAAAAAAATCTCCCCAGAGCATAAAAATCTCATGATATTTGACGACCTTTTGTCACAAAAACAAAACAAATGTGAAGCATATTACGTCGTGGAAGGCATTCAAATTGTGATTGTTTGTATTTTGTCACAAAAATACTCCAAACTACCCTGTCAACCAATCAGAGAAAACTCAAATTTTCTTTGTTTGTTTCCCCAAGACCAGATAAATATTGACCATATTTACAACGATATGTGTCTCAAGATATGAGCAAAGAGCAGTCCAAACAGTTGTGCAAAACAGCGAGGTCAAAACCTCATAACTTTGTGGTGATTAATTTGACAAGCAATAAAGATGCGGGGAAATATAGAAGTTCGTTTGATGAATTTTTTGTAATAGAATAAAAGCAAAGCATGGGTAACACAGAGTCACTTGAAAAAATAGTTCAAAACACTGAACCGAAAACTTCAACTCAAATTTTTGTTTCAGACAATAATACAAAATTAAAAGCGACTTTTCACCTGCAATTCAATTAGATGAAAAACGGAAGTATGAAATGGCTTTGGTCAATCTTGAGACCTATTATGCATTTCCGAATTTGTCTAATGAAAACAATCTTTTCAGATTTAGTCCTGGTTTTGTAGAAGTCGGGAGTGATGACTATCATCGCGATAAAGACAGTGGTTTGACATACGCATTCCTGAAGGCTCTTATGATTCGATTGATATCTCAGAAACAATTAAAAACGCAATAAAACGAAACGAGCATGACGACGAGGCTGTGAAGATATCAGCAAACACAAAAACTCTCAAAAATGTCCTGGAAATAAAAGATGGCTATCAAATTGACATTAGACAAAACAATTCAATTTCCTCTATTCTCGGATTTCAAAATAGAGTGTATGATGAAGGTTTTCACGAGTCAGAAAATGTCAATATTTTGAGCATCAATTCAAATCTTGTGAATGTAAACGTAATTTCTGGCAGTTATGTGAACGGGAGAACACAAGACACAATTTTTTTATTTTTTCCGAATGTGCCCCCTGGGTACAAAATCGTAATAATTATTTTGGATACAATCAGCAAAATGGAAACAATTGCAGACCAAAACGGTAAACAACGTAATCTTAGAGGTGAAAACCTTACAATCAGATTTCATCTCAGACAGATTTAATCGCATGTAATAAACATGAGTCAAACAAAATACACTAATGTTCAAGTTTACATTTCAGAAAATCAGAAGCTCAACTTGAAACGTGCTATGGAAAATGGAGATCCTATTAGCATTCGTCTCAGTTACGAGAACCTTTGTTGTGGCGATATTTTAGCCTTGACAAATTCTCAAATTTCTCTCATGAAAAAATCTTATGAGAATCAAAGAGGCTTAACAATCAAAATGTCGAAACACAACTTCAATACAACATAAAATCAGGTGGATTTCTCGGTGGTTTAAAGTGAATAGCCTCCAAAGTTCTACCTGTTTTCCCGCCAAAACGCTTATTTCTGGACTTATTTGTGGAATTGGACAAGCAACAGGAAATATTGTTACAAATAAAATCGCAGGTAACGGCTTGTATTTGAAAAAAAGGTTCGGGTTGTATTGCAATGGCTTGTATTTGAAATAAGAGTCGGGTCGTAAACAAATAAAATCGCAGGTAACGGCTTGTATTTGAAAAAGGGTGGGGTCGTATTGCATAAGTTGAAGCTGACGGCCAGGGGCTGTATTTAAAGCTGTGCAAAGGCTCTGGATTTGACAGAGTTGGACGTGGTTTGTATTTGAAACAAGGGGGTCAAATATTTGAAGGTTCTGGTCTTCTTCTCGGACCGAACACTCCTCTCAAATGTATACCAGTTCTCGGCTGGTTGTTGTAAATAATTATTTATATACAAAATAAAACATATGTAAAATTCATATAACTAATCAGAAGCAAATGAAAAAACTGAACAACAAAAGGTCACACAGGACATCAACCAACACAGAGATCAAAAAATTAATCAGGATGTAGTATTCAAAGAGCAAAATGATGATGTGAACAATTTAGCAGTTAACCAACACATTTTTCAATAAATCAACCAGCATCTTGAGCAACGTATAAATCAAAACGTAAAGTGAGACTAGGTGCATTGATTTTTGTTTTTTATTAAATAAGAATGAATAACGCTCATTTATACAGATTTTGCCAAATCAATTCATTTAAACAAGAACTCCATGAGGAGAAAATCAAACATATAAGAATAATAAACAATATCAGAGCGTGATAGATAAATTTTTGTGATGCATGTTTGTTTATTGTTCAGTTTTGTGTGCTTTTGTTAAATGTTGGATTTTTATCCAATTTTCGCGACGTAATAGGTAAAATTTCTGGGATGATTTACATGGTTTAATTTTATGGTTTGGGACGTTGACAATTTTCTTAAAAATTATTGAAAAGCAGTTTTTGAAAAAAGTTAGGTAACATGAGAAGCAAACAACGTTGGTTGAGAAACAATCAAACGCAATCAAAAATTTGACTTCAAAAGCGTTGTCTGTCGACGAAATACGTGAATCTGAGTTTGAACATATTTTTTCTTGAGATAACAAAGTGGGGCAAAAAGAAAGACGAAACGCAGGATTTAGAGTCTGATAAGGTGTTTCCGAGAGCGGGAAAGAAATCAGAAAGTTATGTTTAGAATACTGTAAATGGAACAAGCCTAAAACATACGAGTTGAAATTGTAGTTTTAAAAATAAACCTCTGTCTAATTTTGAGCTCATGGATGCTGTAAAAAAATTGAAACTAAGAAACTTCAGAGGTGTTTTTTTGAGAGACACTCTGCCAAAGACACCGAGAAAATCTGAATGTGCTATAATGAACTTAGGTGACAGCTCAGGCAGTGGTACGCATTGGGTTTGTTATTTTAAACGTGGAAACGACAAATGGTATTTGGATAGCTTCGGTTTACCTCCACCAACTGAACTGAACGATTATCTGCAAGTTGATCTGTTTCATCCAACTGAACAGATTCAACCAAAAGAACAAGTTTTTTGTGGGCATTTATGTCTTTTTGTTTTAAAGCAAATGCAAAACGGTAAACATCTTCAAGAAATGATGAACAGTTCTTGGTGGTATAATAAAGATGCCTGTCGATAAATTTGCTCAAACACCAACAACAACAAGTCAAAATGTAACCAATGTGAGCGGAGTTTCGCTCTGGTACGTAAACAACAACTTTTTACGAAAAGGCCAAGCAATTGATATGAATCAAAAAAACATTTCGAATCTAAGCCCAGCACAAGGTCCAGCCGATGCAGTGAGGAGGAAATATGTGAATGAAAAATTTATTCGTGAAGATACTCTGATTGATATGAACCAAAATCTATTAAAAACGTTTCACCTCCTGTAGACGGGGGTGATGCAGCAAATAAATCTTACGTAGATTCAAAAAGTGTTGGTGGAAGTGATTTACATATGAATGGACATTTAATAAAAAACATGAAATGGGCAGAAGAAGCAAATGACGCAGCAAATCGCGGATTCGTGTTTTCTGTAGCAAACACGAAATTGCCGCTTGAAGGGGGAACAATGCAGGGCGGAACTGGAATGGCTGGAAACAGAATCTTACATTTAGGCGAACCTTTGTTGGACAAAGATGCAATCTGCCTTAATTCTGGAAACGAGTACTATCTGAGACGTGATGGTAGTAATTGGATGCGAAATGATTTGTCTTTGGGTGGTTTTAGAGCACGTGAGATGCGAACCCAAAACTCGAACAAGACGGTGTGAATTTGAGAACACTTCAGGCTTCGGAAATGCGTGTTTTAGAACAAGCAAACGCTGCTGCTAATACCGCAGTAAGCGAAGCAATAAGAAACCATGCAAACATTTTGAATCGAGAAATCAGAACCAAAAGTTTGGATTTATTGCCAGATGGTTCTACAGAAAAAAATATAAATATGAGCCGTCATAGAATTATTGGATTGAAAGATGCTGACCCCGAAACTGAAAGCGAAGCTGCCAATCTTCAAACGTTGAACAGGAAAATTCAAAGCCAAACTGAAATTAACAATCAGCTAGAATCATTAAAATATCTATGGCTTGACGGTGAAAATCAAATGGTTTCGAACTTTCAAATGAACGGTCACAAAATTATTGAAATGGCTGGCTCAACCGCAGCAACTGATGGCGTGAATTTGAGAAATTTGGACGCTACATTTCAATCGTTGGCGTCTGAAAATTATGTAAATGGATTAATACTTACAACGAATGAAAATATTTTTTTAGAGTAATGCTTTTGGGTGGAACTTCTCTGCCAGAAAATCATCAAAATTATAGTGGAAAAAAATAATGAAGCTTGGACAACCGGCTGACCACTATGATGCCGTTACAAAACGATTCGTTGACAATATTCTAAGGAAGAGAACCTTCCACGTAAATCCAGAGGGGGCTCAAGAAAATTTAAAAATGAATAACCATAAAACTTCCGGACTTGCGAATCCAACAGAGAGCAATGACAGCGTCCATAAATTATATGTTGACGAAAGAATCAGCCATTTACAAGAATTGGAAAGATTACAGGTTCGAGTCACAAGGCTTGAGAGAATTGCTGCTCCCGACACCGCACAGCCGGACGAAAATAATAGTAACTCTGAAACCTACATTTTTCATCGGGAATGAGACGAATTTCGAAGAGAGCTTTCAGAAGCTGTTAAAACGTTTGTCAGGTCCGGGAATGTTAGAGTTTGTAGATACTTGGTTCGGTGAGGATTGAAATGATAAATGAAATGATAAAATGTTTATTGTAGGCTGAAATGGTAAATGAAATGATAAAATGATGAAATGATATAACGGTAAATGAAATGATAAAATGATGGGATGATAAATGAAATGATAGTACATAGATTTGAGGGTTCAGTAGATGAGAACAACCGCGTTCTAGCTTATTTTCTGGTTGTTATCTTTGAGGTACACAGAGGGGGTAAATTACATTTGTTGTTAGGTAGTTTTTGAAAACGTATGTTGGGGAGTTTGGCGGGTGTCTGAAAGTACATTTTCCCATGCATTTGGGGGTGTTTTGGGGGGTGAAAGAAAAGGGATCTGAAAGTACATTTTCCATGAATTTACCCCATCTGTGTACCTCAAAGATAACAATCAGAAAATAGTTAGAACCGGTTGTTTATATTTACTCACAAAACCTGGCTACAGGCTTGGTGGAAACCAGATAGCGAAACGCTGTTGTGCGCTTGAGATCCAAGATATACTAAAAATATCGCTGTGATGATACCGATAAAGTTGCGACAAGGGATATAGGCCTAGAGACTAGTAACAGGAGTGTAGAATTCAATGATGCAATGATTATGATCATGCTATGTATAGAAATTCGGCAAAGAGTTTGTGAGGAAAAAAATTTGGGTGGGCAGTGCCCCCGAATGCTCTCCGTCGCAACGGACCCGAATATGCTGCAGCGTTTGATTATAATTCAAAGCATAAAGAGTGACGTGACTGAAAATTTGATCCATGTCGGGAACTTAGCTAAAAGGGGCCCACTGGCCACAGCAGGGGGCCTACTAGCCAACACTCAGAAAAGAACTTGAGACATGATGGTGAACCGGATGTGGATTGCTATATTAAAACCATAAATCACCGGAAAATACTACGAAAACGCAAAAAACAACCTACTGAAAATCTAAAGAATTCTGGAACTGGAATACAGTAGAATTTCCCTATAACGACTTTGGCTATAACGTCATTTCGCCTATAACGACCCTTTTTCTCCGTTCGCTTGAAGTGACGTTATAGGGCAATTCTACTGTATGAGCCAAGTGGTGGCCATTTTTTTCGTTTAAACTTGCCAGGGGATCGATTCTCCCCGTCACTGAATATAAATCAAAACCAGCCAGAAATGTTCATCTATTTAAAATAAACGGTATAATCTCTCTCAAACAAAAGAAGTCCAACTCCACGGCTGAAATGTTTGGCGTGCAATCTCACAAAAACAAGGTCACCGCAACCTAATCGTCCAGGATGGCCATGGTCGAACCTGTTTTCTGACTCAGCAATACGTTTCAGTTTTAAGAAACGTGCCCGCACAGCTGCTGATAGAATTTGGAAAGCCCAAAATAATTGCTCTTTGCTGTACTCCATCAAATTCACTGTCCACTGCAATTGCATCCATTGGTCATGTATGGATGTTGAATACTGAATTAGAAACAGGGTTGGAAATCTACAAAAGACCATCTTTCGAAGCATAAAGTCGAAGTAAGCTAATGCTCTCATTTCTGAAACCGCGCTGTAGCCTAGATGTTTGCAGAGAGTTGGCTACTAACTTCACTATTCAGGATGCCACAAAAATTTTATCGAAACTGTCAGTCGCTGAGTGTGAGAGTATTGTATTTTCCGGTGTCTGGAAAGTTTGGGTCTGCTTTTGTTTTTACCTGCCGCGAATGCCAAATCAGAGCACCAAAGCCCTTAAAAATTATTTGCTTACAACCAGGGCCTACAAGAGGGGTAAGATATACAACACATCCGGGCCCGGGAGAATGAGAATACGTACGCTAAATTTGTTTGTTTGCCAGTATAACAATTAATCTATTTCTAAATCTTAGAATGGTGGCTGTTTTTATTTATATAACACGATTGCTATAGTAACAAGCTGCACAAGTTTTGACAAGGGAACCAGACGATAGGGGGCCGGTATCAGTCTTCGTACAACCGTGGTTAAACGCCGGTTGAACAATTCCACGACTTTACATGTTCACAAAGAACCAGTAGACAGACTTGATTTGGACAAAATGCTGAAAATTGTTTTTGTTGGAAAGGACACGCTGAGAAAGTTGGGTGGATTTTTTAGAACGGTTTGATAATTTTGTTGGCTGGTAACATTGCTTAACCTTACTGATAGGCACGTTTTTATAACTGTCTTTTGACTCAATGGTGAAAAGTCAGAACAACAACTGCATAGCGTGCATTACAGGCGATGGTTTGCAGAGTTCGAGATGTAGAATTGTGGAGAGCAATGTCTCCTCTAATTTTTGAAACTTCAAGCAAATGGATAGCCTTTTACGCAATAAATGTTTAGTTTACGATTGTATTCAGTTCAGGTTAGATTTTGGACTTTATACCGCAACTCCGCTGTGGCAGAAAGTGCTTACAGGGCATCACTTACTATGAATGGCTAAAAAGGTCATATTTTTTCTAGGGAGCACCGATTCCCAAAAGAACCGCTTGCTGTGGGACCAATAGTTCCATGGATGCACGATTTCTAATGATCTTGGCCGATACCACTACAAACGAGCTAGCGCCATCTCTGCAAACCTGTTTCAACTGGTATTGCCTATAAGTTTTCATTATGTAGCATGTATCAGCGGACTCCACTTGCAGTTCATAACGACAACGTACTGATGATATAACTTCAAATCCATAATTAGGAAAATGTGAATCATGCTCTAGCAACAAATCGACGTATTATAAAAAGCTTGACATCTTCAAAAATATTTTCTAACTGTAAAGACGTTGCCGTGATTTCTGTCCATTGTGCAGCCCGATCCTCTTTGGCATATTTTCAACACACAATAGCTGCAATTAACAACAATGCAACGTTGTATTGTCGTAGATGAATTTATTTCACTTCGTTCTTATACACGCGCTAGAGCTCCTTTTTGCTCTGACGTTGCTTTAGCTTGTGCGAACCCTGGGCATTAGTCCTGTGTAAACCGGTGTTTTTCAAACTTTTTGTACCGTGACCCAGGCCCGTAGCCATCGGGGGGCATTGCACCCCAAATTTCGTTGTGCTCAAAATAATTAATTTTAAACATATAACAAAAACAAAAATCTTGCCCCCCTAAAAATGTATTTTGCCCCTTTAAACATGAAAACCTGGATACGGGCCTTTGAGTAATCATTAACTTAGATGTGAACCTCCAAATAAGCACACTCATATGTTTTTGTTCGTGACACAAGCTTTCAGGTTTTTATTGTACGAATACGTTTTTTTGGTGTGCAGTCTGGGTTTATTTGAAATCATTGAATGGCAGCCCTGCATGTGACTGTTGAACACAGACAGCTTGACAGATAATGCAGCGAGGCAGTGACACTCCTAATAGCGGTAAGCCACGCTATCCTGTGTGAAAAGAAGCATGAGTAAATATGTAGTAGTGCTTCCACAAGTTTGAAAAATCCATTGTTAGTGTGAGACTGTGATCAATGTGCCCGAGTGAATAGCTTAATAAAACGACTCTTATGCAAGCTTCTTTTCACACAGTATAAGTATACGTGGCTTGTTAGAATATGTCTATACAGGCTTGTGGGAATACGTCTTTATCGTTTAGGTTTAGTTCGGGCTTCTTTGTGAGCACTAAGTGCAAAGTTATATTTGCTGTGCCAAGTTTTCTTAGTCATATGCTCAGTGTTTTAAGCATGCGTGGTGTTCCGACTTTAGTAATTTGTCCGAAAGTCTTGTGAACATAGTACTACCTCTCATCTCTTGAAACAGTTTTGCGAGAATGTCTAACTTGTTTTTTCACCGCTCGCACTGTTCTGGTCGTTGATTATTCTTACATTATGACATATTTGCAGAAAGTGCTGAAAAAATGGATATTAGACAATTTATGAAAAGAAAAAGCATTTCTGATAGCCTAAGGGCAGAAAGCATGTCAGACAGAATATTGAAAATTGAAGTTCAACCATCATAGACTAACGGGGTAGAAACAGTAAAGCGTTTTGTGAACCTCAAATATTACTAATATCAGAATGCGGGCGTCTGATATAGCATTTTTCACAAACATTTTGCAAATGTGCTGCCGGTAAAAATATAATGATAATACTGTATTTTACTTCAAAAGAACCTATTTTAGCGAAAAAAGGCCAAGAATGAGTCAAAAGGCCAAACAAATTTTTTAAGGCCAGCCAACGTGAGATGATGTCAAAAAAGGCCAACTAAAATGTTTTAGGCCAACCAACTTGAAACGAAGCCGAATTTCTGGAATTTGACCTAAAAAAGGCCAGCCTGGCAACCCTGATGTAAAGAGATAAGCGCTCTCATAGAAAATGCGTATCGAAAGAAACTGCTCGGTTGGGCATCATTGCCGGAGAAGAACGTCGGCACCACACCTTATCACTTTAGCAGCGATATCACAGTAAACCCTACTGCTTCGAGAATCAAAGAAACGTAGGATACATACGTTTTTATATGTAATAAGGAGCAGTAGGTACCTATACTTAAAATAACCAACATGCCTGTACTGAAATGCGAAGTTCAGGTGTGAGATTTAAACAACTTAGGCTACAAACAACGCAACCTATAAATATTTCACCTAATAAGCATTCCTGCATTGAAATGCGATGTTCGAAAGCTGTGGCATGTCGTCATTATGAAGTTTAGCAAACGTACCACAAAATAATGTACGATGGCTGGGAGATTTAAAACAACGTAGAGTGCAGCACGTACAGTAGCCAGATACACATTTCGCCTAAATAGAATTTCTGCATTGAAATGCAAAGTTCGCAATCTGTGGTTACTCGTTTTGAAGTTTAACTATGTTACCACAAAAATTGCACGACGGGCTGGAAATTTGAAACAACGCAGGCTGCAGAGGAAAAGCGTACATATACAGTGGCGTACGCAGAAATTTTCATGGCGGGGGGATTCATTCAGTGGCATTTGTTGACACAATATGCATATTCTTCTACACGCACTCTCCTTAATTTATGTGTCATTGCACTGAATATAAACTATCAGCGCTCCAGGTTAGGATATCGGGGAAAAATAAACTCAACGCTACGACACATCAGTTCATATCTGCAAAAATATCAGGCTGCGCTTTAAAACAGGGGAGTGAAACACACTCATCACTGCTTCAGACCTGCAAAATCAAGCTGCGCTAATGTCTTGTCGAATACGAGCAGTGGAGCATAGAAAGTGTGCGACTGGACTGGTTGACACACACCCCGGTTTGCAAGATTGAATCTTGCTAAACTGCACAAGAATTGAAAATGCGCATAAATTAGGCTACGCAAGTAAACTTTCGTTTTTTTTGTTATGTATAGAAATCTAGCAAATTTCAGGTTTTCCTTTGTCCCTGCAGAGACGTTATCAAATACCTGAATGCTTCTATGTTAACAGCTGCTGCTTTTGAGCTCGTGCATCTGTTTTATCATGCTACAGTAATTGGTAATGTAGGCAATACGGTCAGTACTTGCGCTGCTCAGCCATAGCAGACAAAATAAAGACAATTGTTTCGGATAAAGTGAACTATTGCGGAACACAATCTTCAACATGCGTAGTGGACGAAAGGTCTGTAAAAAGTAGTGAGATGGTTTGTGGATGCAGACGATAACCCAGATTCCCACCAAAACATAATTATTAGTTTTTGGCCCATTTACAATGTTCCTTGAAATTTGCATGCAAGTTCATTCCGTGGTATTTGCTTCAAGTCTACAAATTAACAAGCCAAAAGTGTGCGTAAACATTTAATCTCCATTGCGCAGGTAATAAGGTTTTGTAAAATATCAAGCTCAAGAGGGGGGTTTACCCCAACCCCCTTGTGTACGCCCTTTTACGTATGTATAACTTAACTATTTAACCAGCATTCCTTCTCTACAATATGAAATTTGCAAGTTGTGGTATCTCATTGTTTTGAAGTTTGGTAAACTTATCACAAATTACTGTACGATTGGAGATTTGAATGAACGTAGGCTGCAATACTTACATATACTTAACCCAAGGGTGTGTAGGCGCGTGCCTAGAAATTTCAAGCCGTCAAATGAAAAGTTTGGAGAAGTTTCAAAAGTTTGTTTTTATTGTGGTTCCCAGCTTCTATTTTCCACCAAACACACCATTTGCTCGTAAAACGTTCCTGCAAAGGCGCTAGTGAAAAACTGCATGCTGTAAGTGCACAATATGCAGTATGTTGTGCGGGTCTCTGACTGCTTGGCATGACTGAGTTTTTACTTGTTGGCAAGGTAGTGGGAAATCATTGATGAAGACTTATGGCTCCACATACTTGTGATTGAAATCATCACAATAAATGTCATCACAAATACAATCTGGAATGGGAGCTTTTGTTGCTAAACCGTGGCTTTGGCATAATAACGAAGACTTTGAAATTGGATTGCTTCGAGTTTGAGCTTCAAGGCTTTAAAATGCATATCTCCGCCATATTCTCGCATTTACTTTTAAAACTGGGCAAAATCATATTTGCGATAACCATTTGAGGTTAAGGCTGACCTGACCCTGCAGACGCGGATAAGTTATGTTTCTAGCATGCCAGAGTTATCAGAAAAGAATTTTGCGATGGTCTTTTAATGAACTTTACAACATTAAGCTGGAAAACAACTGCTTGGTACGCCAGAAACAGCTGCAAAAACGTTATTTCTTGTTTTCACTTGCGGTTAGTGACTAGAAACGGTTAGGTACAAGTTTGTTTTTCATTATCACCAAAGTTCACACAGAGTTTAACTTTCTGATGAAGGTCAGCCATGATAGGAATTCCCTAACACTTACACTAAACAACACAGCCTTATTTAATCACGGACATTTGGAAAACCATGCTGTTTTGATCAGGTTCGACTAAAATCTGAAGTAGGATTGGTTCGTTAATGCATTTCGTTGATTTGTACTGAAGCATTTCTTTGGCTTGCACCTCAAAGTGTAGTTTAACCTGAAAATTGTTGGTGCAACTTTTCCGAACTGGCCGGGGCAATTGCTCCTCAGGGGCCCCGCACAACCTTAATCCGCCCCTGCGCACAAGTATGACCAAGTGTTGGCGGTATTCACGTTACTGAGCAGAGTTTTTGCGGGAAATGTTTCACTTACGTTTACAGGCCGGTCGGTGGTTACTCCAAACGCCTTGTGCATCACCACTGTTGTTAAGGCATGTCCTCGTCGGGTTACCATCCGGGGCATAACCTTTCTTGCACGAAAGCCTAAGACGTAATTACAGACGAGACAATGGATAAACCGCAGTGCTAGTTGTAGCGTAAGTCACATTGCTCGTCAAGAAGAAAACAGCAGAAAAATACTTTTCAAACTTTGTTTCAAACATATTGACTTCGTCACCTGCAGACGCTCGTTAAAAAGTTCCCATCTGTGCAAAGTTCCTCTCCGTTGGAGGGTGCGCTTTGATCAGGAGGGCACGTAATCCGAACACATGTCGGGGCTGAATTGGTCCAGTTATTATTTGTTCCTACTAAGCATAACTGCAAGTTTTCGCAGAATATATAACAGTTTTATAAGAACTTGACTGAAAATAAAGCCTTTATGTCTTCGGTATATGTTGAAAAAGATAAAACACAAACCCAATTATACATCATTATAAATGATAAAACGTGACCACAGCGAAATGGAAGTTTAATATATTTTGAAATTATTTTAACCAAGCGGTTCGTGAACAACACGATAAGTGGAGTTTCTTAGATATTTTTCTTCACGGGACACTTGCCTCGCATTGTATGTGGATAAAAACACAGTTTTTGTTCTCGATTAGTTGGCCATTTATCTTAATTAAACATAACAGGTTTAGATTGCAATAAAAATAGAGATGATTCTGTAGATTTGGTTTCGACAGTTCCAGGCTTTGTTCATGAGCCGTCGGCGCGGAACTTGGAATGCTATATCAACATAGCTGAGTGAAACCCCAGCAGTTCAATCTATCTTATGTCGAAGCTATTCTCGGGAACGATATACACAAAAAGAGTAATAATCGCCTGTGAAAATGTAAAAAAACTTCTATAGTATTTTTTTCATTCGCTTATACATCAGAAAATTTTGAAGAAGAATCACAACTGTTATTGCAGCACTACTCTTGGACAAGGGTTCCGGTTACCACTCAAGAAATGTTCATGTCTTGAGTTTCAGTTTCGGAGGCTGGGGTCACCGGTTCAAAAGTATGTTTCTTTAATGAAACTGAACTTACCGCAGGTTGTAGCTGCGCTGCCCTGCAGAAAATATCTTGACGCGCAAGTGAACCTGCAAACACTTCCGACGACGTTCGCTTCAGTGCAGTTCACTGCACCGTTTGCAGGTGCTGCTTGTTTTGGTAAACAAGTTTCCGCTACAAAAAAGCAAAAAAACACAATGAAACTACCATCAGTATTTGCATTTTACCTCAGATTGCATTTTACCTCAATTGTCCCGGGCACCTCACTCGAAAGGGGTCCTGGATGACAATTATTTGTTTTACATAAAGCACTCGTTTAAAGAGTTGTCGCGATTCAGAAGTGATACAAAAATACAAATCTGCCAATGTTGCTTCAAGTAGCACATATTGATTTCTCTACAAGTCTGACTTGCTGCCAGTTTTGGTAATCACTGCTGAATATAAATACTTTCGGTTTTGTTCAAGGCAAATATATTTGAATTTTGTTTGTAAATTTTTCCTAATAATTGTTCTTTTGGCATGGGTACGATTATCTACTCGTGCATCACGCCTACTGCAGTAATGTCACGAAAACGATATTATTTGTGTGCTGTAGTTATTCCTTCTGTCTTTGCTGTTTAGCATGGTTGCCAACCTGTCTTCGCCAAAAAATCCTTACCTTGTCCCCCAAAAGCCAGCTAGCGAGCGTAAGACATATACACATAAAACAAGTATATGTAGGGTGTCCCAGAAGTCGCGCACTATATAATTTGTTTTTTTATGTTTCAAGTCGTGCACCATCCAATAATTTGTTTTTTTTTTGTTTCAGATTTAATTAGATATGGGTGAAAAACTAACAATACAAGAAAGGATTAAATTGGTTTTTAAGTTTTATGTGTATTTTCAAAAAAATCTGCATGGTGCGCGACTTCTAGGACACCCTGTACAGTGCCTAACGAGGTTAGATAGCTCCCGGGTCAAGAAGCGAGTTTGGCGCCCCATGTGCGAACCTGAGGTCTTTCGGAAGCAAATGCACTGTATGGAAGAAAGTACTTATGACATTGTTGAGACTTTTCAGCGCCCTCCGCAGTGATTCGACGCCCGGGGAATCGTTCCCCCCTTGCTTCCCCTTGTTCTGCTCCTACATGCATAACCGAACACAAAATAGACAATAAAACTCGTCAGAAACATCGGTATAACAGAATTCCAATTTTTAGAAGCATTTTGCTTCCGGTGATTACACTGACGCATATGTATGTTTTATTGAATACATCGAAAATTATCAGTGAAACTGCAAAATCTTTGCAATTTTCTTTGCACCCTGCATGGTCATACACTCTCGTCTGAAGAAATTTGTAATGGATATGCAGCTCAGACAATGTGTTGCCAGAGCCAAGCTTTTTCGACAGAAAAAAAGATTTTGCTTAGCTTTTTTTATTTTCAAAAAAAGCCCAAGTGCCTTAAAAAATCCAGAATTTCAACATCTGGCTACAAATAAGACAAATTGGCAACCCGGCTTTTTTGTATCAATGATCCCTTGTACCAGTAAATTTCATGTGCCGTCTGGAGGTAGCCGCAGCCAAACTGCGACCGTTTGTTTCGTCATAAAGTGTAATGTATGGTGGAAGTGCACTTTTCTTCCGGCGGCTACTATCGTTGTGTTAGATAACAAACATACAGTGGCGTATCCATGCAAAGTGGCGTCCATGGCAATGTTTAAATGTGCGCCCCTTCATAATCATTTACACGAGATATAATTACAATTTTTGCGAAAGTTAAACCATGAAGAAGAAAAATGTTTTGAAACGGAAAATATATGTGTCTATTTTTGCTTTAAACTTTCCAGCAAATAAAATATAAATTATCCATAAAGACCACAACGTACTTCTATACTCATTTATTTTTATTATGAAGAATATCAAAACAAACAAATAATAACCTTATCGTAGTTTATTGGCTACGTAGCGCTGCATGACAAAATTGTATATCTTGCAAAAAAAATCAAACAACATATTGCAACTGTAAACGACAATTTCTTTTATAATGGAACACATCAAAATTTGAACTGCACATTAAATTACTTAATGCAAGTCATGCATCACTTGTGTTTGAAAACACACAACGCCATCGGAACATAACTGTATTCAGACTTTTTCTGTTAAATTAGACAAAAATGATAATTGATACAACACTTTGCGTGCTTTTATGGAAGCAAAGTCGTCTATGATTTTAAACCTTTCGCTCTTTCGTCCCTTTCTATTCTCATCAAAGCCAGATCACACAACCTGCCCTGACTTATTGTTAGTCATTGAGGCGTGGACGTATAAAAGGATGCGTTTCAGTTTACCGAAAGATCTTTCGCAGCATGCAATACATACTGCCATCGTCAGCATTTATTTGCAAGCAATTCGAAGAATGTCAGGACTTCAAGACGCGATAATTTTAAGTTGCCGCCTCGAAACTAGCATTTTGCTATCTAGAATCTTCTCGCATAATTGCTTGCCATTTACATCTGAACAGTAGGGGAAGGTCGGGTTAGTTGACTCATTTTTTATTTTCTAGCTTGTAGCTCCGATGTTTTTCTTTCTGGAAAGTTTAATTTTATACAGTGTTAAGTTTAACCCTTTGGCTCGGCCCCTACTTTGTTTCAATGTGATAATACGTCGGCAATTGACATTTCCGGCGTGTTACAAAAATGTTCATGAGTTGAGTCAACAATATAATAGTTAAAGTCACAGCAGTGACTTAGACCATTATTGCTGAATGATGTGTGCAAGCTTGAATCATTGCAAAAAGATGGGAGCAGAACCAGGCAGGAGATTCCTCAAATAGCGTGCTGAAAAGCTAGAGCCTGTGATTGTTGAGTTGAGTCAATTAGCACTAAGGGATGAATAGTTGATTCACCCTCTTTGATAGTTCATTCATTTTGAATAAGACATTGTAAAGAAAAAGTATTGTATATTAGCGAACAAAAGCCAATCGCGACTGACAAATATAATAAGTGACTGCAACTGTTTCTGATATTTTTATAACATTTTACTTCAAAAATGATTTTTAGCATTTTGCAAGTTTCTATAGATCTCAAAGATTGTTAACTGCTTCTGTCTGACATTTATCTAGTCATCTCGTGTGGTTTACTGTAAGAAGGTCACTGTCTTGAGTTGAAACAGTGTAGTTTAACGGCTGCACACGTGAGAGACCACAGTATACAGCCGTGATTTGTTTCGTGCAAAAATGTTGGGTAATTGGCTTTACTGTAACGTTTGTTGTCACGTATTCAGAAACAGACACCGTAAATTTTAAAGATGCAAGCGTCGCCTATAATGTTAGAAAGCTACATTTTCAGGCAAACCTCTGCGAAGTATTTGCCGAAAACAAACAGCAGCACTATTGTGGAGACTTAGTTTCAGGATGGGTAGTATTGCAAAACACTGTCTTCAACCATTAATAAACAGGATTTCCATCAAAACGTTAGAGAAGTATTGACCTAGTTATATATTGTCTCATAGCTCAAAACTTGACTTGACTAGGAATTAAAGATAGCTTATACATTTAGCCTTTTTTCTTGTACGTAACGACAAGGGTGACGAACCAATTCAAAAGATATTTATACCCACAATGTAGCAATGTTTTCACCCGAGTGCGAAACATTTGCTTTACAGGGAGCCTACGCATGGGTGGCGGAACTATTTTCAAAAGTGGGGGGAACAAGTGCACGTCAAAAAAACTGGAACATTTTTGTGATTTGAATTGGCAACTGTCACGCCACAAGCACTGAATTATCACGTCATTAAGTTTTGTCAGCATGTTCAAGCAATTTTATTCAACATTAGATAAGCCCTCAACGACCCCTAGCTACACAACACCCTATCTACCATACACTACACTGTCTTGAGCACATAAGCGTAACTAGTTGTTCTTAGTCTTACACAAAAACAATTTACATCAACAATGGACCCAGTACGAATTGTGTTACTTAAACTTATTTAGGCAAAATTCGAAATTTAAAAGGGGGAGTGTCAGGCCTCCCAGAAAAAAAGTGGGGGAGCTTAGACCTATGCGCCCTTCCAGGTTCCGCCACCTATGAGCCTACGTAACACCTAGTTTTGCTGGACATACTTTCCGTGTCATTTCAGGTGAAACGTGGTACTATTTGCCAATTCACCATGGTTCATTTTGATTTCTGTTTAATCTCAAATATATTTTCGTGTCATTATGCATGTATAACTCTAGAATAAAACTTTTGAAATTAATTTCTCTTATTAAAATTTGATGTTAAACCTGAAAATTTTGATTGTGATAGGACTGAAATGAATGGCGTAACTAACAGAAGTCACAAGACAACCGTCACCAGTAAACCCGTAACCAAGTTGGAACACCAAGGGGGACAAAGAATTTTCTGAGGTAGGCCCAAATTTTTCATTGATAGCATGTAACAATGCGTCACATAGCATGTAACAACGAAACAATGGCTGTGCATACAGCATGCCAAAGACGTTTTTCAGAGGGGAGAAAGTTTTTTCAGAGGGTCGAAGCCCTTCCCTTAGTTACGGCCTGGTCACCAGATCATTAGCAGTGGCGTAACTACAGGTTTGAGCCAGAGGTGCCAAAGCGTAGCTGAATGGGGCCTATTGGCCACCGCAGAGGGCCCACTAGCCAATACTCAGAAAAAAGTTAAGAAATGATAGTGAATCTCTGGATGCCGTAGATGTCTATCCTAACTAAAAAAAACAAAAACACACCGAAAACCGCTAAAAACAACAACCTAACGAATACTAAATATCAAAATGTCAACTAAAGCGGGCGCAGTTTTTACATTTAGCTTGCCAGGGGTCGGCTCGCCCCCTTTCCCCCCTTCAATTACGCCACTGATGATTAGGCATGCAGAAATCATATTGTAGGC
>JGI24158J21664_10003005_pt1 | contig 20888 bp, 14 predicted proteins | sample Ectturendosymbi3_FD_21664 | JGI IMG/M metagenome (IMG submission 21664) | reverse complement strand
CTTCATGAATTACATTTAAAATGAATTGGCGTCTGGTTTGTTGCGAGGAGAACGGATGTCGCGTCGCCTGGCAACAATCACTGCAGTGTTGCAAGGTCGTTTTCTGAAAAGCAGCCCGAACAAGAGGTGTGCAAGGTATGGATTTTGGATTTTTTGGGGTCCGGACTTGTGCTGCCTCCAACAGGGTCAGGAGGGAGGTTTTCTTTGCCGGACTGGATGTGGATTTTGAGTTTTCTGAGAAAAAGGCTTGACTAAGATTTACGCGGAGTCAAACAGGAGTCGGATTGCGTGTGTCATGTTGGTGCCGGATTCGGATTGGAAAGTTTCAAAACAAGATCGGATCCGGACTCAAATAAAGCAGAGTCCGCACACCTATGCCAAACAAGGAAAAAAAACAATCAGAAACATTTATGATAGACCTCACGCAGCGATCACTCTCATTGCTTGTTATTCTCTTCCTGGGTGAAACGGGATATTTGGCTTAATGATGGGATTCAATGTTTTGACGCAGTCCATAGACAATTTTCAATGTCAAAATTCGTCTGCCTAACATCCTCTCACCTTTTTCCGGGTAGTCCACTGCCCGTGCAACTAGTCGACCTTGTTACGAGTTACGATTTCAATTGCTTTCTTATTTCGTCACAGAGGATATAACGTCAACAGCGACGAATCAAGTTAAATCCGCAGCGATGACTTCTGAAAAAATCTGGTCAGATTTATTGACTTTTGAACTCGACTTAATTTTGGTAGTCCTTGTCTTGGAGACACGCCTGACCTCGTGAGCGATTAATGTCGAAGAGCTCATGTTGAAATAGTGAAGTTTTATGTTGCAATAAAGGCGTTTTACGTTGCGATGATTAAGTTTTATATTGTGATAATAATGGAGGACTTTTCAGCCTGCAAATCGTAGTGACAAATTTGCTCAACCCTGAACTAGTCCTTCAGAAAAATGCACGCTGACAAATGATGCGAAGATTTTTGCCTGGTGGTAGATGCCCTTAGTACACGGGTAGAGCAAACTGTGGCCTTCCATGGGACTTTGTGCTGCCCGCAGAAGCCTGGACCAATTTGAAAAAACAAACAAATTTCGTTTTTTAATTAACGGTGTTTTCTAAATGTTCTGTTATCCATGCAGGAGCGCACCGCCCGATATTGATACGTTCTGACTCATCAAGGCCCACTCAGGGCTTAGCTACCACCCATAAAAAGCTCCAAGCCCTCCCAAACTGAAACGTGAAACACTATAAATCAGTGTAGTTTTGTCAGTTTTTACAATGTGCAACCCCCCTGCAAAAACGCAAACCCGCAGCAGAACCGCAAATGCCTCTACTGAAAACTTTCTGCCGATGGTTCTATGCCCACTCTAGCCCTTTCTGAAAAATTTCTCCTCACTGTGCTAGTAGACCGCACATTCTCGCGTTTGTCACGGTTACAGTGCAAAGAGTGTTTTTTGTGGTCGGGAAGGTCTGGTGACGTTACAATGATATTACAAGCAGCAAAAGAGATCAAATGCCGTGATCACTCTTCTACTGCTTGGGTTGGCCGTTTTTATATACTTTTGAGGTATCTTGTCTTTGTATTTGTGGTTCGTTTTCTCTTTATCAGGTGATTCCCTTGCATACGGCATAGCATTATTTTCTGGGGATTTCCACATGTGATGGTACATGACCATTACAGTTTTAAACGTTTCGTGAAACAGTATCCGTACACGTAATGGTTCTGAAACTCATATTGTTTTGCTGTTAAACAGTGAAACTAATAAAGAAATGTGAGATAAAATACCCTGTGCACACGTGTATAACTGGTGCCTGTGACATCCTTATGACTTGGTACAAACTGATATAAGACGGACCCAGGGGTTGAATGCATATATCACTGCCCCTTTGCCAAAAAGTGTGGGCATTACATCCCCAATCCCCCTGTTTTAGCGCCCCTACTACTGAATGCAGGTATGCGCCCGGATGTGGTACCGGTTTGAGTAGCTTGTTTTGCGATGATATGAATAACCGCAAATGCGAAGTACCTCAATACCTCTCGCCTGTGGTGGAGGTGCACTGGAGAGGTCGAAAACTCATGTAGCAAATTTTCAATCATTCTGACGCGTGAACACTGCAAATGGAACAAACGAATGAGTTTTGCATCTAGGCGTATTTCTGCGCCCTAGGAATGCTTCCACACAAAAGCGGAGCCGGTTTGGAAAGCATTTCTCCCGAAACTTTTAGCGGGCTATCGGCATTCCCCCGTCTTGAATGGAAATATCCACTTTGTTTCGTATTAATTTAGGGAAATTCCTCACAAAATTGCAATTGTCATGACTGCAGCAAATCATGTTTTTTTGCAGAAGTGCGTTCTCCCAATAGCGTTTTATCTATTACTTTAAGGGGAGTATCTTTCAGTTTTTTGAACAAATTCATCTGCATTTTCAGCTCGGCAGTTGAAAGTTCCTAAAAGAGCTGAAATAACATGGGTAGCGCTTCTCTACCTTTACCAGTAAAAACATAAGCAGTAGTTTTTCAAATAAAAGCAAAGTCGGTCGGTTTGTTGAACGGGGTAGTGCGGCTTAAATTGCAATTCTCATACACCTGAATTAATTGGTAACAGTAGACGTGCACGTGTCTTGTAGGATAAGTACTGCACCCAGCATCCGTCAAAAAACAGCTGCTTGAAAAAGCAGTTAGATTACATCAAACGAATGTCTGCTGTGTGTAAAATCGCTAAGAGTATAGTCGGCTTGCAATATCGGTCATCGCCTCCGTTGGAAAAACAAACAGTGTTCCGTTTAAAAGCATCAAGTAGCTTGGAGTGCTGGACAATGTCCACTTGAGAAATGAGACTTTTTAGCCGTCGTATGTTCGCCAAATAACAATAGAGTGCAGAAGTGCCGCTCGGCATGGAGACATTCATGAAGTCAGACTGGCTATCTTAGCAGCGGAAAAAAGTTTAACACAGAGTTTTGAGCGCTCGCACAAATGACACAGATTGCTTTTTTCGTACCTCTGAGGAAATGCTGACTTCAACAGTATCATGCAGGAGGCTACAAGGAAAGCGAGTTTAAATTGAAAGAGCCTAGATACCATTTGCTGCTGCAGAACGTTCCTGATGAGCTTTTGCATGTTGCTGTGTTTTCTATCACATTTCCAGTGCATGCACCAATCGAAAAATAGTTATGAGAAGAGGCGCGTTGGGCAAGCCGCCAACAATTTTTTGTAAAAAAGCTAACGAAATACGCGCGCTTGGATGCAGTTTTTCCAAATTTACTTCATGCATCTGCAGCCGTATATCTCAAAAAGTTAAAAATCACTGCTAATTTGGGTTTCGATGTCTTTTGCGGAAAGGAGTGAACAGTTGAAAACTTTACAGTGAAGGGCAGTTGAAGTTTCTGAGTATTCTACGTTTTTTCCCGAAAGCGAACCCGTTTTTAAACCATATTCTTCAATACTAATACAGTGGCATAGCCAGCCCAAAATTTTGTTTGATGGGCCAAATTTTTTTATAAGCGCGCAACGGTATTTTGTTTGGGACACCACCTCTCAAAGCATGAAATGACAAGATATGCTAGAACTTGAGGGGGTCATGGCCCCCCTTGGCTATGCCTACAGTATATACTGATACTGCTTTATTGGTTTCAAGTTTTCCGTTGCAGCTCTCTGCGTTACAAGTTGGATTTTTTGTAAATGCGAGAGAAAAACTGCATTTGTTCAGATTTAAGGGTCAGGTCGAGCCAAAACGAAAGGTTGATTTCAGTAAGTGGTGGGTCAGCCTATAACAGTTGGTTCAATAATGTGTTCGATAAAATGTGCAAGGACTCCGGAAAGATGCCCAAATCCATCATTGCAAGCGTTGAGAGTTCTGGTCTGTTACACTTGCAATTTGTTTTGATTTCACCTACAAGGTTATCTTTTTGGTCATTTTCTTCACGAAACTGCTAGGATAATGAGTCTTCTTTTTGACTAGATTCTTATTGCCCCAATTCTTGATAACATCTTCTTCCAGAGCGAATGAATGTAACACCACAAGCATGAAGATATTCTCATCGCGTAAAAGTTCTCTGTTGAAATACCATGAAGAAGCTAACGGCGGTGTCGTGCGCTCATTGACTTAATCCACTAAGAATTAATTAATTAATTGGCGATTTTTGGGCATGACTTGCCAAACACTAACGCTAGATGGCCAATCAAGGGCTCTAACGATGCGGATTTTCGCTTGGTTTATTTAAGAAAAAACAAATAAATTGCCACTTGAACTTTTGTCTCAGACCCTGATGACGTCATCCAAAAATCCCTTTACCTCCCCCAGTTGTGATGTCACACCAAAAAAGTTTAAACCAAAAAGTTCCCGGATTTTTAATCGAAGCTAGGAGACTTTCTGCTTCCTTGGAGGGTTTGAACAGCTCTCTAGCTCTATCCGCTGACGAGTTATGGCCAACTATATTCCTTCCACAATTGTGGCTTGCGCGGGGTAGTGTTTCTTAAACTTTCTTATTCACGCTCCACGTAGTTTCATTTGCTTCAAAAATATCGGCCACCCGTGTCCACCGTTTTTCGCGCACAAAAGCGCCAGCAAGCAAACTGAGTTTGTGTGGTTTTACTTGAAGTGTCAAGCATACAATTAGGTAACTGCGCAAAGGTTCGTCTTTATGCCGTGAAACGTTTCATGCATGAAACAGTTTTGATCAAAATATACTCGATATAAAGTTATTTTTTTGCGATTATTACTAAGAAAACCTGATTTCATGTTAACCGGTGATGTCCGGCCGTTTGCTAAAACCACACAAAACTCAGTTTGTTTGCTGGCGCTTTTGTGCGCGAAAAACGGTGGACACGGGTGGCGGTGGACACGGGGGCCCCCTCAAAAAGATTTCAAATTTGTAAATCTGATCCACCGAAATAAATTTAAAAAGTGGTGCCAATGCGACAGAAGTTGCGAAACACAGATTTAATTATTTTTTAAATATATAACTTGTGGAAATGCTACATCCAGGCCTGATGTAACGAGGTTACGTGGCGCCCGGGGCAAGAAGCAAGTTTGGCGCTCCCATGTTCGAAACTGAGGTCATTCGGGAGAAAATATACTGTATTGAAGAAAGTGCTAGTGACATTGTTGGGACTTTTCGGCGTCTCCCGCAGAGATTCGGCGCCCGGGAAAATTTGCTCCCTTTCCCCTTCGTTACGCCCCTGGTTACATGATCAACGCATTGCTCGCAAATAAAATATTTTCATTAATTGAAAAAACAACAACCACCCTATGTCCATTAATGATCAATTTCCACATCTCTTGCTGTTCAACAAAGGCCTGTGAAGAGCCGCAATACGTTTTCATGTACCACTTGGGAGTCTGTAGACCCAACGTTGGAATATACTATATGGAAAACAAACGTTACTCTTTAAGTAAAATAAAACATTTTCCGTAAGTTTTCATTTTCATCGATAAACAAAATTACCTTGCTATTGCCAAACGCCATTCATGCCAACAATTTCGTGAGAACAAAAGATGTTTTACAACGACTTGTCACTAGGCCCATAATCAGCTTGGGTCACCAGGGGTTGCGAAGAGTTTTCTGTGAGGGGCCCACATTTTTTAAAACTATGTCCAATAGATTACAACTATGCCCATCACATTTTTTCAGGGGGAACGAAAAATTTTGCAGGGGTGGAAGCCCCCTGTGCCCTCTAGTCGCGGGCCTGCTTATCACATCAGTTGGTTTGGTAGATCGTGATGGTCAACAAAATAGGAAATAGGGAAATAGGATGGTATGACAAAAATTTTTGATAGATTTCTTGGTATAGGTTACTTTCATAAAAAGTCGACTGCTGATTTAGATTCAATCAAAAAACCTTCAATGTCAACCGTATTCTCAAATTAAGCTTGAAATAATCCAATTTGAGCGGATTCATTGTTTGAAATATCCGAGTTTAGTACAAAATTTTACGTGAACCAAGCGAGTTATCCGCAAATCGGCATGGGTTCGTCAGCAGTTGAAACGTACAATTTGGAATGGTGAAATTTTCTTTATTAAACCAGTCCTTATGAACTCGAGACGATTTTCAATTTCAAATTTACTCATTCATTTGCGTGACTTATATTTTGCTTTCAGTGCAGCACATCCAAGTACGTGGAACACACTCATGCATGAAATGAAAGAGCTAATCTTCATAACTTGTGAAAAGATTAACATTAAGATAAAATGTTTTTTATCGGAAGTTGCAAGCGAAGGTTTTCTTTTTGCGTGTTTCAAATGTAGATTGATTTTGTGAATTTGTGCTGGGAAATGAAAACGTTCACTGGTTTGATGTGCGACAGGTAGGCTAAACCCCATACACAGAAAATATAACTTCATTGGCCTGTTATTTTCAAAATTGCGATCGAAGGAAACGGAGAAATTCGTCTTTAATTACTTTTGAAAGGATAACATTCCCTTACGTTTGACTTTCACAGTTTTTCAATTTCCGAAGAAAAACACAACTTAATTTTTCTCTATTTGCCATTTATATCGGGACGGGAAGTTGTTTGATATTTTCGTGTCCATCAGCAGAGTTTGAACGAGTGACAAATGCAACGTCAAACTTAAAATCCTCTGACGTTGCAGAATACGAGGATCTTCTTCGCCTGACTAACAGATAAAAACACGCTTCGACTTAAAACAATAGTTGACGCTTTGTGCATTTCAAGTAAAACCCTAAACTTCGCCAACAGCGAGTATTTCTCATTCCAAGCAGAAATTGGAGAAACAACCGTGGGGCTTAGACCGTTTTGAAACTTGCAAGTTGCGCGTGTGTGAGAGACTCCTCAATTAACTTTTGTTTTGCTAAGCCAATGAGATTTTTTTACCGCAGCTTGGTTCAAGGTAGAAGGGGGTAAAGTGGATGCTTTTCATTTTAATTGACATTTTCTTATTACTGTTATTTAAACCACAATGGCAAACTTGATATTTGCCTTATACTATTTTTTTGAAACATGATACCGATGTTTTTATTCATATTCGCCTAACGTTTTAAGCTGCAGGCGCTGTACTTGCAAGCGATTTATCAAATATATGTTGAGTTAAACACTCCCTGTCCATATGAATATTTCGAGAACCTATAAGACTTTAAAGTTTCGTTTCAGTGTGTTGTCGAAGCGCAATAATGTGTTGTTTCAGTGTATTGTCGAAGCGCGATAATGTGTTGTTGCAACATAAGCAAAATTAAAAAGCTGTTCCTGAATGTGAAAAGCAAACTAGTCTTGGGTCGAAAAATGATTGATTTTAGTAAACGCCAAGAACTTTTGAACTGATATTCCGTGACAACGTATTAAGCCTCTACGGCAATTTTTCATGAATTTGGTGTGAGTTATTTTTAAATCTGGCCGTGCTTGAAGTTTTTGCGAAGTGTTTAATTCCAACCGAGAGAAATGACGTAAGCAAGTTTTTCTGTCACGCAAAATCAGAATGGTTCGACTTTTTGTGACGAGAACGTTGTAATTTGGTTTGTATTCTATCTGTTAAGGTAACAACATTAGTTCATGCGATTCCGCGTATGTGTTCGCCATCCAGTATGACGCGTGACCGGGAATTGCGGCTTCTGTCATGATTATGACACAATGGAAGACGCTTGCGTGACTTCGAAGAGAATCGCTTAAAGTCTTCATGGTAATGTAAAAATAACAGGGGAACCGCGTAAAGAGTGTCATTGGCGGTCGGCTTGAATGATGCCCGCAAAGCCATTGGTCTCAGTAGCTCGCGTTCAAGCGGCGCGTGAAGAGCGGGCAACTGTTGGGTAATTGGTTCTGGCGAGTCCTCGCCGAATCTGTGATGCTATAAGCGGTGTTGCTTAGCACGGTCGAAGCGGACAGCAAGCGTTATGAAAAAATGTTGCAACTCTTTAGTTACGATTGGTGCTTCACGGCGATCTAGCTCTATCTTACAGGGCTTGCGGTTGCACCGCTCGCCTCGTTATGACGACAAGAGACTGCCAGCGGATGCTGTGACGTAGCCTATTCTGACCAATCTGCTTCTGCCTCTGCCGCAGGGCGGAGTTTTTTTGCCAGTACCGAGAGAAGAGCATATAGTGTCGACAGCCGCCTGTCGGTTTACAGCCTAACTTAACAGGAAAAAAATCGGTGATGTTATCGAAGGAAAATATGCAAGTTAAGAAAGAGAACTGCGCCTGTAGATGTAGCTCTCATTGTCTAGTTTAACTTCATTACTTTTAAGTTCATTACTTTTCATTGCCACGAGGTTCATAAGGCTTGTCTACAGTGGCACACATGCATTCGCGTAGTTCAATCTGAGGTGTATGCAAATCTTTATGCACCAAGTTTCTTTGATTCTTGTAAAAAAGTGGAAAAAAAGTCAGTGGAGCGTTTCATAGAAACCAAGCAAAAATTTGGAGCAACTGCGAGAGCATGAGCTTTATCGTGAAATTAATCTCTGTTTTTGCCTTCATCGTTGCAGTGAAACAATTTCTTTCCCCGAATATCTTTCAGGGAAAAAACTAGTTTTTATCACAATTTCAAAGCACCCAGAACATAACTTGGGAAAAATCGATCGGGATACGTGAACAGTCTTGCAAGCTGCTTTTCGCTGAACGTGGCTTTCCTTTAGAACTTTATTTGTTTTCCGACAATTTGATAAGGAGCTAGAACAATCCTGTGATTTTTGAATAACGAAAAAAATGCTCTGAAATCTTGTCAAATTTAGGTAAAAGAAGTAAGAAATGCTCACATCTTAATTGCAGGGAAGTCGACGAAACAAAGTATTTTGTTTGATTGCCAAAATTACTTTGAGTGCAATGCTCTGATTGAGTCTAAAAGGCCTGTTGCCAAAGTAGTTTGTACCTTAAACGATAACTTTATAAAGAAACCAAGTTATACAACAAGTTGTCGTTGCGCTGGCAGTAATATTTTTCATCAACATCTATTTCTTAGAACTGTGGAAAGATCGCTTGATAAAAGCGTTTTGTTTTGTGATACCTGTATTCATTGCTAATACCGACTAAGAAATTGTTCACATATAGAGCAAAACGTTAAGAGAAACTTCATAGTTTTTTAAAATTCAACATTTACGCTTTGACCTATGGAAAAAAATGGCATTGTTTCTTGCTGAGATGAATGCTTTAAACTTTAGCTTTGGCTTCGGGTAATTTCACACGTGTTTGGAAATATACTGAAACCTATCTCAAATTCATTCCAGACACCTTAAACGTCCAACAATACAAAATTTGTAGTTGATAGTTCGGTTGTTTTCATCTCAAACAGGTATACTGTATATCGCTCTGGATTACACAAGAACTCCGATAAGTCCGATTATGCTTAGTAGAACCTTTTATGCCAGAAACTTTGTGAACTCTCCTTTCATCTTGATCCTGGAAATACAAAACATTGTTTCGCGGCCTGCCCTGTATTTGCACTTCGTTTCGGAAAGCATTGTGCTGAGCATGTCCCTTTGTGGACTCGTGAACTGGATCACTCAACGTGCAGCTGGCCGTAGCGCAAGTTTGGCTGGTTGCGTTTGGTAGTGCGACTTCCAGATGGACAGCTTGTCTTGTTTTTCCGCATTTGTGAATTGAACATTGTTAAAAAGAAAAGCTTTTTAGGTGACTTGAAGAAAGGTGTGTTGCAAAACTGCGATGATGCATTACAGCGAAACCAAAAGCTTGAAGGAATTTTTTGGATACTTCTGTACTTTTATAATGTAGATACATCTGTAAGTATGGTTTACTTTTTCGTGAAAGGACATCCTTGATTTTGTGGAAATAGCCAATCAATTGTGATTAGATAGACTTGATCAGTAAAGATGTTTCAACGAAGGAGAAGTGGCTTGAACACTGCTTTTAGAAAGATTTTACAGGAATTTATAAGCTTTCACCAACAATTAAAAACATGACAGCGTTTTTAAAGACATCGTTGGGGTTACTAAACATTTGCGACAAATGGGTTTTGAAAAAGAACTGCCTGTTTGGTCAATTTATTTTTCATTACTTTACTGAAAAAACGTAACTAATCTTGGTATTGCTATGAATTCTTAGTGATTAGATGCTGTTGTCAGCTTTTTGTGAGCCTAATTCGAACCTCTGAATCCAAAAAATGCCGTACCTCGAGATAGACATACTACATGCATTACAAACTCCCGGAAGACTTTCCTTGTCAGCAAAGTGGCAAAGAAAAGTACATACTGCACCATCATTTCAAATCTTTCCATCGAGTTGCAGTGATATTTCGACGGCATCGTGTGTAGACGAAATGCGTTTTGCCGCTGCAGCTCCTCGCGCTGAATTCACAGTTAAACAAGTATATAGTGCAGCTAACGTGCTCAATCATGCGCTTTAAACCTTTGGGATAAGGTTGCTACCTTGCCTTATCATGTTGCAAAAGTCATGATGTATGGAGTTTCATACACTCCTGAATAATAAAATATCCACAGCAAACCATGGTTTAAAAATACATAGTTTTCGTCTGTTGTATCCGTCAAAACATAAATGTGCTCTTAGAATGGTGTCGATTGTGTGGAAACACTGAATTGATAGCCTTTGATCACGAAAAAAAATTATGCGTGTCTTTTTTCAACCAATGAATTGCCCAAATGTTGGTATTCGCCCCACGCATTTTCACTTCAGCAATTTGTTTTCTTAAAACACCGTCTCGACTTGTTGGCATGGAAACAATCAAATTCACCGGTAGAAAATGCTAAAAGTTCACTTAAACATTTTCTCGGAGAACTACCTGAGCCAGCAGAAGTGGGAGCAGCAAAGAGGAATGGACCTGGGACGTGGAAAGAATTCCCCCTTTATCAGCCATGCTAATGTCGAGTTGAAAACATCTTTTTTCATTTTTTAACCTGCTGTAAATTCGTGACGTACAAAGGGGAGATGAAAAAACGTTAGGGGCCTGTCCGTGTTAGCTCAAAAGCGATCTGCTACAAAAGTAGCTGCGATAAGTAGAATGTCACAGTACAGGCTAGTTTATTTTTCACAGTGGGTTTTCTGAGGGCAGTGCTTTGAGATTTGGTAGATACAGGAGGTAAAGGGTGTTCGTTATAAACAGCTTATAACGGCTAGCAATAATAGAATCAGGTACGTGTTCATTTGCATCAGGTTCACTTCCTGTTCAAAAGCGAAAACACTGCGTTTTAATACTGAATACATTAGCCTGGGCAATTGTGCGAAATGTGGTTGCTCGTAATTTCTGGATGGAGATCCAGGTACTTTCACAAACTGTCGTAGTGTAATACTTTTGCACTCCTCAGTGTAATGTCAAGAACAGAGGTTAGCTTCATACCTTTTTATGATAGGAAAACAAATACTAGTCCCAAAACAAGCCTCGAAGTGCACCAAGAAATTACGTTTGTTGTGCATTTAGCGAGCCGAGAGTTTGACGTTAATTGTTGAGAAGGCGTTTTTTCTTTTATTGGTGATCATTTGACGTGTTTTAGTAAACCACGGTACAAATTTATCTCAATGCCTCTCACGATTTAACGTAACGCTTGGAACAAAATAATAAGTCAATCTACTGACAATGCTAACCTGTTTGCGCAGAGCAAACAGGTGTTGACAAAACTGTACTGTTCAAACCACGTTTTAAAAATCAGTTAGAAGTACATAGGGATTTGAAGCGTATATAAGTTTCTTGAGACTGGAGTGTGTCAGGTAATTTCATTGAGGACTGTTATAATTTTTCCTACACACATAATGTATGCCAAGCTGTAGCTTGGTACAGATTTGTCAGATTTGTGAACTTTACAAAAGCTAAGGTCGACATTAATTAAACAAAACGGCTGCGCGACTGATTTCAGTTTGCTTTTTTTGTCCCGAATTTTTTTCATCTGTATTTTGCTCAGCCTTATGTCGGTCGTAAAATTGTAAAACACAGAAAAATGACTGCTGTTTAAACATACCTTCGACATGACGTTGACATGACGTTATATTTGAATAAATGACGTGTAAAGCCCGGTGCTTTTCTTTGAAGTGAGATCTACATCTGTTCCAGCTTGTAAACAAGCTACGTCCTACGACAGGGGTTCCCAACCTTTTCAAACATGTGGCCCAATTGATAAACAAACACATGGTCCGTGGCCCACGTAGTACTGTACAACTTCTCCAATGTGACAACTGTTGCACATGCACAGAGCAGAAATGAAAAGTTGAGAAACCCTGATCTACAGGGAGCGATCTGTGTTTTGAAATTGTGAAATGTTTGCGCAAACTGACGCCTGCAAAATGTTTTGCCTTCTTTATAAAAAAAAACAGATAAAATAAACCGCTGCGTTCTTTGCCAATGATGATGTACGGTGTATTCCTAATTAAAGTTGTTTCGATTGCCGCGAGCAAAACACGAAGAAACCCTACATCGAAATGTCACTATGACTTCCGTAACCTGCTGACTTACACTAACGTGTCACGTTCTTTATTGCGTCACAGCCCTGCTCCGAAAAATGACAGGCAATCCAAAAATATACTTTTCTTCAAAAGACCAGATCACAGTAGACTGTATTTTGTGTTGGGAAAAAAAGGTTTCTAGTTTTCCCACGCTGTTTGCTATGCCTTTGCCCACACTTCGAAATAGATTGCTGGAAAACGAGCATAAAATTCCTTAATTGTCGCTGACCCGCCAGTAACATTATTTGCGAATTTCTGAACGAAATCCCAACGAGCAGCATAAGCCTCGCGATTACAACGGATAATCCTGTTCTCTTACGTATGGTTGATGTAAAAAAGGGCAAAGATCTGTTGACAAAAGCGTGAACCGTAAAAGAATTACGGCGTAGATGCAAACAGCGAAGATCAGTAATCGCAGAGAAATGGTTAGTGCGGGATTCGTGTGATGTTCAAACTCTTCCCGCAGTCGATTTGTTGGCACTTACTTAAACCCCACCCTCTTATAACAAGCCGTGCTTGATCCGCAGAAGAAATTCTGTGCATTATGAAAACGCACTTGGCCGTCTTTTCAAGCGCGACCTGATCTTCGCGACAATTAACCATCGGTGAGGATGGGGGAGTGAGGCAAAGATTAACGAACGAAAACATCAGAAAAGCGCCCTTGCAGCTCGATGCGTATCGCGCAGACGCATATGGCATAGACTTCTTCACTACTACTTTAATACCATTAAAAGCAGGCGAAGAGGGTGGTCCCTTCAAGCGAATTGGCAACAAGACAAAAATCCACATGCTCTCATAAGTTGCGCAGGTCGCTATCCGTTCTCATCACTACCTTGATTTATGACCTATGCCTGGCTGGTCTAATGAAATACGCCAGTCGGACCAGCCTTGCTTTGGTGACAAGAAGTCCTGGGCAAACACACAGCAGGGCAGGACGAATAATAAGTTGCAAGATGATGGGAGCAGATGTGCTTTGACGCGAGGCGTCTCGCTGAAATGTCACGTACGGCTACGCGCAGTCCAGGATAAATTGATTAAGCAGCATTTGAACGTCAGGTGAACAAGCAAGTTTTCGCTGCGTCGCCAGTGACTCTGCTGTCGAGTTTGTTTGACGCAGAATTACGCTCAATCCTCTGATAGGCTGAGACACGCGTTAGCATTCTCCATTTTAACACGCGGCATGTTCGTGGAGAAAAAAATACAAAAGCTTGGCCTTGACCCGATGGGGACAATGCAGTCAAAAACCACAGCTTTAGTACAACAGATTCATGTTCAAGATGAAGAACTTTTTAGCAGATAGTTCAATGCTGGAACAGCATTTGGTGTTAAGCAGGCCATTTTGCTCAAAAAATAAACTTAGTTTCAAAACGTGTTTTGACAAGTCCATATGTTTATGTAGGTTATATATACACTCACACTTCGTTTCGGCATGTAATGTCGAATAGCTATTCAATTACTCAAACATCGTTTCTCGGGCCCTCAAAACGTTGTCTCTGGTTTGCAGTTGGAAATATTTCGTTCCAGCAGGAAATGTTTTGTTTTAAAAGCACGGAGGCAAAGAGTGCGTTGGAAATGGAAATAATATTTGCAAAAATAAGTTGTGATCAGCAGCAGTTGCTTCTATAAAATGAATACGTTTCAACAGAAAGCAGTCTTTGGTTTCTGGGATTTTGTTTGTTGGTGATTTGATACATAATTTCCTTATTCTAGACCAGGGGTTCCCAACCTTTCTCTTACCATGTACCCCTTCAGCATTCCGACAGATGAGCATGTACCCCTACAGCAGGGGTCACCAACGTGGTGCCCGCGGGCACCAGGTCGCCCGCAAAGACCATGTAGGTCGCCCGCAGGCCTGCTCTGAAAATAGCATTAGCATGATCAACGTCTTCGCATTAACGAATATCAATACTAAAATAATTGAAGGAAAATCGAGCAAAAATTTTATTTCAGAAGTGTGTATCAAACTAGTAGCCCTTCGCATTAATCGGTACACAGAAGTAGCTCGCTGTTTCAAAAAGGTTGGTGACCCCTGCCCTACAGCATTTAAACAGATAAGCATGTACCCCTTCAGAATTTCGGCAGATGAACATGTACCCCTAAAATTTCTTATGACACAGTAAGTTATTATGATTATTCATATATATATATATATATATATATTTAACAATAAGCATATAATGATTTTTGATAATAATATTAACTGATATATGTATAAATATTTGGAAATAAACAATATGCAAATATATTTCTATTTTCTACTGTTGACCTTGAATGTACCCCTTCGGATAGCCAAATGTACCCCTGGGGGTACATGTACCCCAGGTTGGGAACCGCTGTTCTAGACCAAGGGTGCACAACCTTTCCGCTATTGCCGGCCGCATTAGGTTTATTTTTATGAATTACGGCCGCCAGTGAGTTAAAGATATATTTCTTTTAATCGCTTCTGTTCTGCTTTCATACATTGAACCTATCCTGCTTCTACACGTTTGTTTGGCCGTCTTTCTACATTCTCATACAATAGACAAAGAGTTTTTATTAGTGTACGGCTGCCATAACTAATATTTTAAATTACATGTGCACGGCCGTAGATTGTGCGCCCCTGTTCTGAGCTATCGCGTTGTCGATAAGCGGTACCAACGGGTTAATTTTCTGAGATAAACATAAACGCTGCATAAGAAAAAGACAAAGGAAGTGAACGATGCACGACGGCGGGTGGTCAGATAGCTCATCTGGTAAGCTGGAAATCTAATATAAGTAGAACAGCCAACAATTTTACCGAAAGGATCAGAACTACTCAACGATGTATGAAAGAATGTAAGTGCGAACACTTCTTGATTGCGAAACATCAGGTGCCTCGAAACGCTCTGAAGACGCTAGCCTTTGAAATACAACAAACACCGATCGTATTTGCTGGGCATGCGATCTACGGCTAAATAAAGCTCCGCAGCTTTGGTCTGTTTGATGAGAGCAAGTGTTGTCAAATCCCATAGATTACTTGTAGGTTGTGTTGAGTGTCGTTGATCAATGTAGATAAGTGGAGTTGCGTCCTCAGTACTTCAGAGCCACCGTTCAACAGACGAGGCTTGATGTGAAACATGATTTTAAATAATTTTTTCGATGTGAGGCAGAAATGAGTATTCTGTCACTGCAGAAGCGGTAAAAATATCCTGCGATATATTGTGTTACAAATATGTCGTAATGCTTCAAATATCAAATGAACTGTGTCTATAAAAAAAAGCATTTCTTGGCAAAAAATCAGCCACACTGGTGTCAAGTAAGCATATATTTCGTCTGCTAAAAAAATGATCAGTTTTTAGTAAAGTAGAAATAAAAATGAATTGTACACATTTTCAACGAACTTGCACACATTCAAATAAACTGCGTGAAGAACAACATATATCCCCAAAGGCTCAGTAGAGAAAAAACTTGAACATCTTTTGTATTTCGGTCCCGTATATAAATGTGATAAGCTTTCCTTTAACCCGGAGAACAATAATAGTCACTATAAATAAGCCAATCTTAAATTCTTTATTTTCTAGAAAAACCCTTTGAAATGAAAAATGAAAATCTAAGGGTGGAGAGCCACGTTTCTACATCTTCTTCACTCGCGACTTTTAGCCTGACATTATCATCGCAGCTTATAATCTTTTGCAAAACTTGTTTCACTGGATTTTTCTGCTTCTACGGTTAAAAGCGTTTCAAGCCGATTCACGGCTGTTTATTATGTCATAGTAGACAGCTTCAAATAAATAATTCAAAGGTTTATTAACCTTGAAAAACCTGCACCACCAAGGAGAATGGGTGCAATGGTGCATACATGCGATGTTCTTTGTAGGAAAAAAGGGAAATTTAATTTTGCTGTGCGTTCCTCATCTTTTTCACTGACCAGGCAAACTGGTCAATGAAGCAGACAGTGATTACAAAATCTGTTGAAAAGCATTACGAATGTCAGCTTGTTTTCGCTTGTTTACTTAAGTTGTCATGGAAGAACATCTCGACACTTCACGTCGATGGCGGCTTGGCGACGATGAGAGGCGCACTAATCGATTTATGGTCAACATAATTATAACTTATATCCCTAATATCCTTTCATTCCACGGCGGGTGAATTGTTGCAGGCCACGTTATGTTGTCAAGTTGCATGTTGTTTGTTAGCAACAGACCTCTAGAGGTTGCTTGCGTGAACTAATAGGCGCTGCTGTTGTACAATTTATGCCGCCGGCTCTTCCCTTTGGAGTCGGGTAGTCTTGCACTCGATGTTGCAAGTCAGGTTGTAAGATTGTCAAAATGCACCAATCGTTTTGAACAGATAACCTTGCCGGCGCTAGAGCACTTTGATACTTGTTTGGTTTTTCTCTTGCAGCGCTACTTTCCGGTTTACGAGGTAAGTAAGGTCTTTGTCGCAAATAGACTGCTTTTTAAGCTTTTTAAGAGAAATTGTTTTCCCAGAAAAGTTTTCAGGTCTTGGCGCAGTGGCGTTTCGTGAACATTTTGTAACAATTTTTGCTGTATTTTTAGGGGAGATTCTGTAAGTGGTTGCCGGTGGTATCGCGCACTTACGCTTATCTTAGCTCACCACGAAGATGCTGAAAAATGGATACAAGAAGTCCAACAAAATACAATGTCAGAGTCGCAAAAAGTAAATAGTTGACTTCGCTCATGCCGTCACTATACAATACAAACAAAAACAAACCATCTGCGAATGAAATGAACTACTTCACTACTATCGAATAAACCAATGGTCCTCTNACTTTTTTGCACTACGGACCGATTTAAAGAATGCATTATTTCCCTGAAGACCCTGACCGGCATTCAGATGTGGCCAATTGATTCACCTTATAAATCAGTACCTTTCCAATTATCCAGCAGTGATTATGACGTAATAATGTAAGTTAGACAAGTGAAGCAGGCGAAATACATACTCTGTCGAAATGATATTGTCTGATTGGAAGATTGTTTTCGATAAATAGTAATTGCACAAGTTAATCATGCGTTTCGTTCCAGCTTTGTTTCAATGTGTCTTTGTTGCTTGGGTGGCCTTAAACTTTTGCAAATTATTGTAAATAATTTATTTTTTATTGTTTCGGTAACGAATGCCTAACAAACTGGTGGCGGGCCCTAGCCCGGTTGTTTGGGGCCTCTGGGATAAAATCAGGGGCGTGCAGAGGTCTGGTGATACCCGAGGAGATTACTTGATTATATGGCCCCTACCAAATTCTGTTTTTGAAAAATATGAGAAATACAGGCGCAGCAAAACTACCTACCCAGCCTCTGCTACGTGCAAGAAGGATTACGCCACAAAAACTTCACCTCAAGCGAGAATTAAGAAGAGAAGAAAGCTGTTCGGGTCTCGTACCACGTTACGCAACAGTAGCAAGGCAGCTGATCGTTGTAAAATGTACGTGCAAACGGCACAGAGTTTTACAATGTCGCTTTGGGCGAGGAGAAAAAAGTAACGCTGGCGCTCTGCTAACAAAAAAAGTACGTTTTTTAAATATTTAGTGCCGAAAATGTTAACAGTTCCGAACTATGTTTCCTTCTGAAAAATCTACCATGTCATATTGTTCTTTTTTACAATTGAACGGGAAGAATCTATCGCCATAATTGTCACGCATGATGTAGTCCTGTGAAACAATTCGCATTGCCACAAAAGTGAAACCAAGCGGACAAGTCGCCACATTGTGAAATGAAGCGTTCTTTCCTAATATATTCAACTTTAAACAAGCAAGTTTAAGAGGTCTCGGTATTGTTCACTGTACTGGAGACCAGTAACCAGGTTTTAAGATTTGGGGGCGAAAGTATATTTTAGGGGGAAATATTTTTGTTTTTATTATATTTTTAAAAAATGTTTCTGAGCACAACAGAAGTATGTTTAAAAATGTTTTCTGAACACAACAAAAGGCACCCGAATGCTCTCCGTGGCCATGGGCCTGCTGCACTTCCCGCTTTTTTTGATTATGGCGTTTATAGTGAAATGGTAAAAGTAATGCACTTAATATTTTACAGCAATGTGTTACTGCCATACTCGCATCCACCTTACGAGCCTTCCACGCCCCCCAGTTTAAGAGCCCAGGTTCTACAAAGAATCGAAAGATCTTTTGAAGAAAAGTTGCAGATTAAACTTAGGCTAGCAGGATTTGGCCAACCTACAAAGTGGGAAGATAGATAAGATTTAAAGCCTTGAGATAACGATGGCAGTGCTCCATCTCTCTCTCGGGTCACTTAACTTAGATTTGTATGTCCCCCAGGAAAGCTTTCTACAGATCCATGCAGTATGTGTTATTAGCCTTGTCCCAAACGAAATACTGTTGCTCGCTTTAAGTCAAAATATTTAGTCCCCAAAAAAATTTTGGGCTGGCTACGTCACTGCGCAAAGTTCGACTAAAATCATCTGCCTCAGAACATTTGAAGATGTAGGGAAAAATTCAGTGAGAAAACATTCACCGTGCATTTATCTTAGATGGCGACGATCTTTCATCCTACCAATTCAGTTTCATGTCAACAAAGTTCTCAAACTTTGTAAAATTTTCCGATATACAATGGAACTTCTTCACGGTCAACGATGGGTGCTAATTTAAGGAGAGAAGAGTAGAAAACGACCAAGCAGTTTTTGAAATGTTCAAGTTGCTATGCAAACGCAATTCATGCAGGTGGCATTTCAGTATTTCTTTTAGCAAGCAGCTTTCTCCGCTGGAGCTTTCAAAACGCAGATAAAATAATCAAAGTGAGTTTGCTGCCGCAGCCAAACTTGTAGTGCAAGTCTGGTTCGTCTCCAATTTTCTAGATAACTGAGGCTTGTGCAGAAAGCTTTTTTATGTGGATAATAAATGAAATTTATCTATCGTTTAACAGTAATAAGATAAGTAACCGTCTGAGTCAGACGGTCTGAATACTTTAAGTCACAATAAACGTTGCAGTTAGCTGGAACAAGTTTTGCTGATTTATCAGTAACGGAAACCTATTACGCCGGCATGCATTAGAAATCTACGCCAGCATTCCTCATGTACTGAATTCCATTCGGCGGTGTTTTTCCAACAGACTGTAGGGTTCGACTTTTTTTATAAAAAGCAATGGTCAAACGTTTAGGGTTTCAGACAATGAGCCCCACCGAGTACCCAATGACATTTATATAGCACAACTCAATATAAAGTCATTTCAGTTCACAAACAAGCAACTGTGTCGTTTAACTCACAGTATGCGACCGAGATCGCCTGATCAACCACTGCATTGTTTTCTCATTTTCAGTCCGAAAGACGCTGAAACTTCCTGAGCAAACATTTCTAACGCGGCGACAATCGCCGTACATTTGTTCCGTCACAATGTTAATCTCGGCAGATGTTTGCCCCGCCGACATGAAAGGATGGAAAGCCTCGGTTGTTTGTGAAAACGCCAATAAATTCTGTGACTAAATTAGCTCAGACTTACTCGGATGTCTTCAAATAACTGATGTAGGTTGCTAGCTTAATAAAATCCAAAATCAGATAAGGGAGAAAAACGAAGGGCAAAGCATATTCGAAGAATATGTGACTGAAAGAAAGTCGTTGGCTGCCTTATGTTGGTGGCATATGGAGCAACGTCTGAAAGGCGTTGGCTGGAAGCGAACTTTGCGTATCGTTTTACCGGGTTTATGTGAAGTAGCTTTCCATAACGCGTGTTTTTGTAGTGACAAAATTGTGTCAAAAACATGTTGGAATGGAGCAATTCGACACTTTGGAGCAATTGCGATATTTGGGTAAAGCCAAGACAGGCAAGTCAGTTAGAGTGCCCAGAAAAAGTAGCTTCTGGCAGATTGTCGCAGGCCTGCAAAGTGATTTGAGTACGAAGAGATGGATGCGAATGAGATACGTTTGCAGTCCTACCTATTGTATTAACTTTCTTTGAGCATCAAAGTTTGAAGAGCAATTGCAAATTGTCTTCAAACAACAAGAAAAGAGTAAAATGGGACTGTTTTGAGCATTCCTGTTTGTTTTTTTAAATAACGACCACTTGAGGCGAGTCCATGCTCAGTGGTGGGTTTAGGGTTGGGGGACCCGAGGCAAGACTAAAAAGGGTGGCCCTCTGATGACGTCACCATACTCAGCCAACCGTGATAACAACTTTTGATTTGCCTAAGATACAGCCACCCAAGGATATATTNCTGAGACTACGGCATAACTGAAATAGCAGAAGGAGAAAATGCAAAAGGTGTTCATGATAAACAACTTTGAAAACACTGAAAGTTGGGAAGACAAGACTGGCAACACATAAAAGTTAGGCAATAGCAAGTTGGCATCGCCCTCACTTCTTTAGTTTCGCGCCCCATTTCTCTGCATTCACCATCAATAAACTACAAAGTTTACACGTTTGAAAGTTTCACACCTTCCCCCTTTGATAAAATGGTTGGTAGTTGGTATCCTGAAGTTGTTCACATTCACGTCTGTGTGGAATCCATGAAACTATAAAAAATAACCAAGAAGATTTAAAACACTAAATTTGTTTTAAATTTCATCCTTTTAACTGCAAGAACATAGCATACAAAAGCATCTAATTAGAGACTTGT
>JGI24158J21664_10003004_pt1 | contig 20888 bp, 14 predicted proteins | sample Ectturendosymbi3_FD_21664 | JGI IMG/M metagenome (IMG submission 21664) | reverse complement strand
CGAAAAAGTTGCAAAAAGTTGCAATATAAAATTCCTGGAAACAGCTCAAAGCATTGAATTATATATATCTTGAGTATTTAGGAAGCTGTTGGAAGCTATAAAAAAAAGTTGCAAAAGTTGCAAAACCTTGCCCTACTCATAAGTTACGGTCTTCAAAAAATTTCTTGGCCGTCACTAGAAGCCAAACTAAAAAAATATCTGGGTGTAGTCATTCCCTATTCTTTTTCAAATGTTTTTAAAACAATTTGCCTTTCCAAACGGTTGTTTTAGATGTGATATTCTGCAGATGTTTGATCGATTTCACAAAAGTAATGTTACAAAAAAGAAATAACAAATGACCAACTTATTTGTAGTAATAAACTTGACTTAAAAATGATTATGTAGTTAAAGTAGAGTTTCCAACAGAACATTTCAGATCCAAGCAAAATTTCATGATTTATACATTGTATAATAGAACTGACAATGGCTTAAAAAACAATTCCCTTCAAATGTTGATTTCCACATCAATTTCTGATGCAGCAAAAACAGTTATACACCTTCAACACAAACATTGAAACAAGAATCACAATATATCTAGTCTTTAATATCTTCTTGTTGTAACACAAGCAACAACAGCATGACAAAAAAGCACAACCCATGGTGGCTTGAAGGAAAAAATAACACTGCCAAGAACACAATTAATCAAACGTAACTGGCTGCCTTGCCTAAATTTATGAAAATATTGGAAGTTGATATATGTGTATTTGATAACTTGAATTTAACTCCTTACCACTGGTGAAATTAAAAAATAACTAAATGCTGCTTCAATGTTTCTTCCTTTTCTGCATTATTACAAGTCACTGAAGTTGACTGAGCACATCTAGCCCTGTGCCTATGCAATGTAGAAGTGACTGAAATCCCTTGCTTATGCGTGTACAAGGCACTACACCTCTGACATATCACATAACCAACCACTTTTTTTTCTTCTATTTCCACAAATGAAGACCAAATCTTACATTCTCCAGGAAAGATTCTTGTGGAATAAATTCCAGCTTGTAACTTCTTATTAACAACACTTTCTTCCTCACATTTAGTCATGGCCAAATTACTTACTATATATATTGCCTATTGCAGTGTGTATGTACAGCATATAAATTATTATTCTTGCTTAATTCTTAACACTTTCAGTCTGGCACAGATTTCTTCAATCCACATTTTTTGCAGAGCTTTGCAATACCATAACTCGCTAGCTAATTGAGCTAGAGAGCTATTCAAACCTACGGATTGGGAAATCTTCTAGTTTAGATTGGAAATTTTTTTTTGTTTTGGGTTTGTTTTTTTTGTGGGTGATGTCATAATGAGGGCATGTTTTTGCCTTTTTGGTCAATTTTACCTGGATCTGAGCACCAACCCAACAAGCCATTTTTGGCACAAGATATTTTTGGAATCTAGGCTATGATCCAAGTTTTCAGAGCTTTTCATTGGCTTGCTGGCACATCTGGAGCCAAAATTATGGCTCAAAAACCAAAAATTGGATAAATTTCCAGTCACACAAAAGGTGAACCTGGACATATTTGGCTATAGGCCATAACTCCCAGCTGATTGAGCTAGAGAGCTGTTCAAACCTTCTGACGACTCGGAAAAGGTTACTAGTGAAAGTCGAGGTTGAAAAAAAATGGAAAAATTAGTATTTTGTTTCTAAGTCGACTTTCACTAGTAACTGTTTTACTGGCTTGTGCTGGACTGAATATATGAAACACACAAAACTAGTTTTCTTACGCAAATAAATTATGGTTGATTCGCTTCGTGTGGGTCACTGCCATCACTTAACTATTATTGCTGATTGATGGGTGCAAGCTTGAATCATTGCAAGAAGATGGGAGCAGAACCAGGCAGGAGATTCCTCAAACAGTGGGCTGCAAAGCTAGAGCCTATAATTGTTTCAACAACAGAAGTGCAGCATCCTGTGTTGATCACTGATAGAATGTGGAGTTGTTGGAGAACACTTCAAGATGCTGCACTTTCGTCCCAACATTGGCAGTTGGCACCCATCCTCCTGGAATGGCCCTGCCAAGAACAGCGTGAGTCTGGCTTAACTACCTCTGCACCAGTGTTGGACGTTTCCGCTCCTGCTCACACGAATGGTATATGGCTCCTTCTGCAGCTTGTAAGTGTGGTGCAGAGGAAAGGAATAGACCATTGACCATGTTGTCCTTCACTGTCCAATTCATCGACTTCCACATATGGAGCACATGGCTTGATGATACTGGATGACCAGACAAAAGGCTGTTCAGCACCTGCCCCGAGAGCTAGTACAGCCTAGCAGCAGATTAAACCAATTCACTGAAATATAATGATGAAAACACTTTTGATACTGGGTGGTTTTCTTGAAAAAGGGGGCTGGTTAATGTGCAGTTTTTGGGAATTGACCATGTTTATGCTTGTTTCACAAAGCACCTTTCAATTGAAGCCCAAACAAGGGCTTGAGCCGCTAAACCTGCTACTTATAGTTTTTGTGTGAATAAAATTGAAATTTCAAGCTTGAAAAAGATACAGCTTTAGTGTCCAATAGATTCAAAATCTGTATAGGTACATGCCCTGGCATCTGTCCTGTAATTACCTAGTACATAAAAATATGTAGGCCAGTGCTACCTTAGTTTGTCAGTTGAAACCAGTTTTGTGGCTCTATCTTTCTAAACATAGAAGACCTGATTTACTGGTAGATACAGCTTGCATGTTCAACTTCATTGAATCATATCTAGGCCTACTGAATATTAACTTAACAGAGTCAAATACCATTCCAAGATATTTATTGCTGCTGTATGGTAACAGACAATCAAATGTGTGAATTATCAAATTGAAAATGACTTTTCAGAAGTGATGAAAATTTATGATTATACCGTATTTTTCAGACCGTAAGGCGCACTTAAGATCCTTCAATTTTCTCAAAAATCACAAGTGCGTCATATAATGCAGTGCGCCTAATGTATGGATCTTGTTGTGCTTTTTCATCTAAAACCAATTTTATGTGACAGTTCAAGATGCTATAGATTTATTTAATTGCTAGTTACAATTTTTGTGCAAACAGATCATGCTATGTAAAAAAACAACAAAAATTGCAATGAGCAGGTATGTGGTTCTGAGAGGAGCTAGCACAAACCACAGATTGTATTACTCTGCGAGGCTCCTGACTACATCAGTGCACACTAAATCAAACACGAGCACAGCTTTGATTCTATTCTTGTCTTGCAGATAAGACATGTGTATATAACAGATTAAACTCCTTCGTATGTACAGTAATCCGAGGGAGTTTGATACGCCTGATTAAACTCCCTCATACGTTATCTGAGTTTTGCTTCATTTAATGTGCCTTATAATCTGGTGTGCCTTATGTATGAAAAAAAACCAGCTAGCATTCAATTTTTGATACTGCGCCTTATGGTCTGAAAAATACAGTAGGTAATTATTTTTCCCATAATGAGGTATTTTCAGCCCTCCTAGGGCTGTTGCCCGATACCCTTGCCAGAGGAAAGTGAGTATGAAAATGAATAAATCTTTTTTACTGTTGTTTTACTGAAGTCATTAAAAATTGTAAAAAAATCATGTGTGGTTGTTTTTCAGTGTGTAGACTTGATTTAAAGCATAACTGGAGCTAATGTGTGAGTAATTTTTAATGATGGCTAAAGAAAAAGATGTAAAGCTAAAGGAGGTAAAGAAAGATATTCGGTCTGTTCTTATTACATCAAAGAAGGGAATGACTGCCCAAGACCTACAGAAAACGTACAAAAATTTGAACGGTAGTTTTATTCCATACAGGAATTTTGGTGCTTCAAACCTGCATGATTTTATTTGCTCAATTCCAGATACTGTCAGGATTGGATGTGGTGGACAAGTGTACTATGCTATAGCAGATGATTCCACTCAGCACATAAAGTTGATGGTTGCTAAACAAAAAAGTGCCAAGAATCAGAGAAAAGCAAATGTTTCAAGTCCTTGGAGAGTCAAGAAAACTAAACCATCAAATCATATTGCAGATAAGTTTATTTACTTCAATAAAAAAAATCCTTGGTTACCTCGGTTTTCATCAAAGCAGTCAGCAAGTAAAAATGTTGATGTCAGTGGTTGCAACAGTGGTTTTCATTTCAATAACAACTTGCGGAAAAGCAGTTCAAATAATGCAAAGGCCAAAAAGATCAATTCAACGGAACATGTATCGCATCCTATCAGTGAAGAAATTACACAGAATCTTGTGAAACTGCTTTCTGAGTATTCGGCTGGGCTTCATATATCTAAACTCAGTGAAGTGTACAAGAACAAATTCAGCAAAGTTTTACCCAGCGAAGTTCAGAAACTAATTCAGGACAAACAGCTCACAGATTGTGCTTCATTGCATGTGTGTGAAACACTTACTGGAAAAAAGTATATAATCTTTCCTGCAGAAAAAAAACAGTGTTCTTCCCAGGGATTTCAAGAAAAAACGAATGTTGAAAACCCTGCAGCTGTTAATCCAACGGCTCGTGAACCATTGACTGTCGGTCAAGAGTACCCTGTCACAATTGTCCATGTTGTTAACTGTAATGAGATTTTCATCCACCTAAAAAGTGATCATGCAGAGTACCTTCACATGCAAACATGTCTGGAAAAAAGTACACAGCTTCATCATGCTATCAGAGGAAAATTTGAAGATGCTCCCAGGTTTGTTGTAACAAAAGAAGGCTTGAGAGCAAAAATAAAAGCTGTGAAAGAAGGAAAAGCTGATGTATTTTATGTGGATACAGGAGGCCATGCTGTTGTGCCATTAAATCAACTCTTTGCCTTGCCTTCAGCTGCTGCTGCCTTCAAGCATTATGCTGTTTGTTGTAGTATGCACAGGCCAACTGAAAAGGGTGCAGAATGGCATCATGAAAGTGGCAAACATTTCAAAGAAAGGTACCTGGAAGCAGAAATGGTAATGCGTGTTGTTGAAGTCTTGCATGTTGAATCACTGCAATGTGATGATTGCAGCTATAGATACGCTGTATTCTTTTACTTCAACAGTTTTAATGTAAATGCTCGGTTGATCCATGAAGAACAGGAGATTACTGCTGGTCATCAAGTAAATGTTGTTGATCCTTTTCAGTTTCAGCCTATGGAAACTGCAAGTATTCCGAAGGGTGAATGCTTTCAAGTGCACCAACTTGTTGCTTTGTCAACAATTGAGGTGACTGCTTGTCTTTTTGGTGAGTGTTATTCTGACAAACTTTCAGAGCTTCAAACAAACATGTGGGACTATTACTCTGATGTGAGTGAAAATAGTTTATTGGCTGAAGCACTTCCACTGAATTGTATTTATGCAGTATTGTATTCAGATACCTGTCTGCGAGGACGACTGGTGTCTGTTTCAGGGACAGAAGGAAGTGTGTACTGGGTTGATTATGGTATTACTGACACTGTGGAGTTATCTGCATTGAAACCACTCAAGCAAGAGTTTTGTAATCTTCCAGTGCAAGCTATGAATTTGTGTATTGCTGGACTTGAACACACCCCCTTGGTGCATCATGAAGAAATCATTTACAGACTGAACAATTTGGCTGATTTTGATGCTGTTTTTGTGCGAAGAGTAGAATCATGTCAAAATATGTATTCTTCCCCACATGTTGAGTTACTGGGAACGTACAAGGATTATAACATCAACATAAGCAGCTTGTGTCACAATCTTATTGTAGACAATACTTATGATCCATCGATTCCTGAGAGCGACAATCCCTTTTCTGCTTGCATTAGTCATATTGAAGGTGAACATGTTTACATGCAGATAGATGGACCTGGATTGACCAAACTTCAGTCATGCTTACGGGAAATTGAAGAAGAGCACAAAAACCAAAAGCCTAAACTTGCTGACCATTTGTACATTAATAAATTGTGTCTTGCTAACATTTTTGGAAAACTTTATCGAGTTAAAATTGAAAAACTTATTGATGACAAGCTGCGTGGCATTTGTGTAATTTTGGTTGATAGTGGAAAATCTCAGAAAATATCAAGAGGGTCTCTGTATAAAATTGAAAGAGAAGAACTGCTTACAATTCCACCCCAGGTTTTGTGTTGTACACTTTCTTCTGAAAAGAACGCATGTGTTATGTGTTTAGGAACTGAACAAGACAAACACTATTGTATTGTTACTTCACCTGCTATTCTCAAACCAGGGCCTGTAATGATGAAGTTCTCGGAAAAATCTTCTGGTAGAGATCCACACAAAGTTTTAATTTGGGTACAAAAAGAATCAAATGACAAAGATTCTGACATTGCTGATGATTCATCTGCAACTATTCCCAGAGGTGGTAATAGTGATTCTCTTATTCTTGAGTCATCTACAAATAGTTATTGTAGTGCTACAGGTGATTTATCTGAGCCTGGTTCTGCATGTAATGGAAGCTTAGTCAGACCCAAAATTTCCCCAGTGGTCTCCACAGATCTTGATATTTCTCCCTGTGTGTGGCTTCCTACCTGTGAAGTTGCCAACAGAATAACTGGCAATTTCCAATCATCCATGAAGCTTGAAGATGGCGACAGTTTTCCAGGGTTCATGCTGCTTGTCAAAGTAGAGGATGCCCTGTCTTTGGATTACTTGCAGCTTGTCCCATATGGAAACATTTGTTTTCGAGAAAATCTGAACAATGCAATTACTGAGTATGTTAAAAAATGTCCCACTGTTGAGTTAACAAGTGAAGACATACAGGTGGGTGAGAAGTATGCTTTTTGTTGTACCAAGCCTCAGCTTCCAAAGTGTTGGTATCGAGTAAAAGTTCAAAGCAAAGCAGCTGGGTTTATTAGTGTTTATTTCATTGATTATGGCAGCTGTGAATTCACAGCAGAAAGGTCAATGTTTTGCAAATTGCCCTGTGCTTTTGCTGATGTGCCACCTATGATCATGCATGCAAGATTAACTGGTTTGGAATCACTTGATCAAGGGTGGTCTGAAGAGCTGTCAGCTCGATTTCAAGATTTGGTAATTGGCAAGCAGTTTTATGCACATTGCTTAAAAGTTGTATGTAATGAATCCCACTGGAGTCAAAAACTGGTGGATGTTTGCCTTTGTGACGTTTCAACCTCCTCAGATGTTTGGCTGGATGATATTCTTGTCAACGCATGGAAGTGTGCCAGATATGTTTGTTGAAATTGTCATATAATTCTCAGAAAAATGAAATTTACAAACTTTTGTGCAACTGGCAATTTACTTATAGTCTATAGTATACACACCTGCAAATGTGACACTACACATTGTCAAATAAACTGATGCTTCTTCATGTTGTGTAATTTTGATATGACAGTGTTTCATTTTGTGTGAATTTAATCTAGCCTCTGCTCAGTTTATTGTGGTGTGGTTTGCTTGTGTTTCACTCATGCCAATGAAGCAATTTGTTTTTTGTTTTCTATGGTTCACTGCTGATTTGTTGATAAAAATATCAGTTTCTGCTAGACATGTTCTGCACTTTTTTTCCAGTTGTATAGGTGTGTTTGTATATCATTCTGGTGTATGGAGATTATTTCTTGCCAACAAAACAGTCCAGAACCTGTTAGCGCACAATAAAACGAACTAGTGTATTGAATGTGTGATTTACACAAATTCTGCTTACCCACCTGCCACACTACTTCTTGTTTACTGCTGCAAACCTAAGTTTTGTGTTCTGCTTCATTTCATTCCCAGTGTTTCAGCTTATGAGGTGTTTTGATTTTTCACTGTTCACACTTTCTTCGACACTGATGCCAATATTTCATTTTTAAAAAGCACTGTGTTTGCTTTGTGTTTTGTTAGTTATTTGTTATTCTTCTGCAGTTAGATGGAAGGCAGTTCAATAGAATCATTAAAATAGCTAAATCATGAACACATCGCTAATCAGTGACTTGTCAGATGCTGCCCCATTATGTGAAAAGTTGAACTTGTATTTGAAGCCGATTGCCAAGGTTAACATATCTGTCGCACTGCCAAAACTGAAGGTGAGTTTTCTTTGCTGAATTTCATGCTAGTGAACTATTTTTGCCTTTCTTAGTTTTAGCAGTGCTAAAACTGGTACATTAGCACCTTTCATATGTTGTATAGTAAAGATTGACGAATTATCAAAAAAAGTGTCATGAGCAGAGTAATAGTTTTATACCAAATCAATGTAATAGCTAATCATTAGAGTTGTGTTCAGGTACCTGGTCAGACTATTTCAAACTGGGAAGTGATGGAGAAGCTTAAGGCGATGTGTTCTCCTCACCAATTCAGCGTTTTGCGTGTTTCAAAGAGCACTCTGGAGTTTGTCAGGTAGGTTGGGGAAAGCAGGTTAAAAGACACACATTTAGAAATAAATGTCTTTTTTGCTTAATTCTTAACCAAATCTAGCACTGTTTTCAAACTTAAATGGCTCTTAGTCTAATCAAATAAGCATCCTAACAAAAAGTTCATGTTGGTAAAACAGTCCTCTTTTTATCAGAAATGTTGTATTTTGGTGGGACAAAATTCCAACACTTGTCTGGCTGTAAAACTACCCCAGTCACTTCGGTTTTAGAAAAGATACAAAATGAAAATGTTGACCTTGTTACGTTCGCTAATGAGTAGTTCAGTATTATGGCCTAAACCAACCTATTGCAATATACTTTGCAGTGCTCCGGATATGGCCATCATTTTATTACTAAGACCAACATGTACCGGCTCCAAACTGCGCATTTTCGAAAAACCGCATCCTTTGTTTTAAGTGGTGTCACATCCGCACAGGAACGTAACAAAGGGGACACAATTCCCCGGGCGCCGAATGACTGCGAAGGCCGCCGAAAAGTCCCAACAATGTCACAAGTACTTTCTTCAATACAGTACATTTGCTTCCAAAAGACTTCTGGTTCAAACATAGGGGCGCTAAACTTGCTTCTTGCCCCGGGCGCCATCTAACGTCGTTACGATCCTGCATCCGCAATAACACAAGCTGTTTACGTGATATCAATCTCTTCTGTGTTTACGACTGAAGTAGCACCTAAAGCGGGTGATATGTGCTCTTTTCACACAATAGATTCGGAATGCATCTTACCTGCCACATCGATACATGTTGCTTTCTTTTCTGCATGCATTAGCTTAAGCTCTTGGTTACACAGTCGTTTTATGCTTACTAGATTTGAAGGCGAAGTGGAAAACAAGATCCTTCTGCCGACCTTTATTTCAATGCTAGATGGGAAGTTTTTGAAACTGACCGGTTTTCCAGCACTGCTTAAGGTAATCTGTGCGTTAGAACCCATCACGCCTTTGTGAAAATAGGCGTCACGTAAAAAGCCTCACAATAGCAATTTTATTGCATCTAAAATCGGACAGACCAAAAAGTATTTGGGCAAAGCGCAAATTTGACAAGTAGCTATTTTATATGGGGCACGTCTTTGGGAAGTGGCTGGCAAAAAAACTTGGCTGCATGGCCTCCCAAACTCGCCTCTCAAAAATGGTCACTGTAATTGCAGGTTGCGACGTAGACATGCAGCGCTTGTTTGCAACGCCCGTTAGCAACTAGCAGTTCTTTTTGTTCGATCAGTGCGATGTCATCTGTTTTAGTGTGTATAGCTGGCATATCAGCAGTGCTTTCCTTTACAAAAAGCGTTCGCTGTGTACCATCTTTTTCACTTATTGTGTATAATGTGTTGTGCCTAGAATCTTTCAAGTAATTCTGAAATGACAGCCTTGTACCTGTGCATATTGTTTGGAATGCTGGTGACGATAAATGTAATGTAATCAGTATATGGGTAAAAAATTTACCGCAGCTTTGACCGAAAGCTGTAAAAGTTGGTCGGAATTTCAAAAGAGGTTTTTGGCATAGACCAACAGTGTTCTCTTTCTTTTTTAATACCAAGACTTGTACGCAGATGTTTAAAATCTGCACTATCAAAGTCCTTGACACGTTCACTCCTATCAGGTCTCGTGCGGTGAGAGCAAAGTGCAGTTTCCAAGCAAACACGACTGGGATTCATTTTTCCGTGATTCTGACAACTACGATGAAACTTTGCCTGGAGAACGTCCCGACACTGTTCATCTCTCCAACTTACCTTGCAAGTTCTTCACTGCGAAGGTGAGTGATGAGCGAAAACGCGAACGCTTTCGTTGCACGATTTTTGTTGACCATAGTAAAGTAGTTGTATGCGTCATTCAAAGAATGACACAAGAATTATTCTTGATCAGTCATCAGCACAGCATAGAGGTTAGAGAAGCTAAAAAATGCCTAAGGTTTCATTGTAATCAGCTTTTGCGTAGAAGTCTGTGGCATAGGGTCGTGCAACTCGAGTGGCGATGCGTGTCACATTTGTTTATATGGTTTAGTTGTGAGCCACAGCATTGCAAACAAACTTCCTTATCACAAGAAAATGTGAAATCCGACAGCAGTAAGCTTCGTTACTTTGTTGCTAGTCCCTTTCTGACAGCAACTAGCCGTGTGTGAATGAACATTGGACGCCAGCTGGAAAAATCTCCTTTCACCCAAAAACCTAATAGCTCGCGTGCTGTTTCCGAACCCACCGCGTGCAACTTTTAGCACGCGTGCCCTGTGTTGTGCTGCACCTTGCTATGACGGAACAACAGCTTTGTTAGCTTTGCTCCTTTCATGTGAGCTGCGAATTTTTGTTGTAAGCCAAATGTGGAAAACCCAGGCTTGACGTCAACGGTTGTTGCAAACCATTTTGAATGAATTACTTTTCCAATTCGTCTTACTTACAACAGACGATTCCTTATTGAGTAAGTTAAGGCCTTAAACGAGTTGCTTTGGGCTGGGCTGTACACACTGCTGTGTAAATTGTTCAACCAATGATGTCCAGTCAAACAGTTAACGCCAGTTGCTATAGTCGTTTTCTTGTGCCGATATGCTTCAAGCTCAATTCCCATTCAGTGCAGCTAAGAGGACGCCCCATGGTTTGGGTCATTATCTCAACAAGGTTTGAAGCATCGATAGGACCTCTGGGATAAATCCACGATATGGCTAAAGACATCGCTTTATGCATTTGTACCGAAAATGCGGTAAAACTAAATTTAATGCCGATTCTGAGCTTTTAACATAACGTGAAGGCAAGTGAAACAATGGTCCTAAAGTTTTTGTGTTGAAGCACATGGCAGTATGGATAAAATATAAACACTAAATGTTGTCATTTGTTTCGTGCTAATCAATTTCCAAACTGGACATCGGTGTGACGAATAAAAAGATCAGGTCCAGACCGGTAAAAAGTTGACCGATTGAGGCGTCTACCGTCAATGTAAGGTATAACGAGCCAAGGACATGAGACAACATAAACACCGTTGATGTCAGAATTGGCTACCTAAGGTGCATAACGTAAACCATGCCGACTGTATACCAAACTTGTTGATACTCTTCATTTTTTGCGTGTATATTTTGGAACTTGCTCTGTCCTAAAAATAGTACTTCATCAGTAATCATTCGGTGGTGCTTACGGTCGACCGACCCAGTGCACCCTAGTGTTTCAGTGGCAATCTGTATAGCAGTAGTTTTCAACACGTCCTGGGAGCTCGTCGCTGCTTAAGCGTGAAATATCTAAATATTCTGATTCAGTAAAAGTGCGTTCGTTTTTTGTTTAACTAGTCGTAAATGGACAAAAGCCGTTAAATGCATGTTGCGGACGTGTCGTTTCAGCCAAGTATTCGTGACCATATCTGCTTGTTTCGCACTATAGCGCGCGGCAGTCAAGGCTGTCTTGCGATCGAGCAGCGTGAGAATGGGCGTGAGATGCTATGTACAGTAGATCATCTTTTGTTCCGTTTTGTAGAAGTCCCAGAACGTGAGCGAGGAACTTTTTCGACTAGCATTCTTGTCATTCGGTGAAATAAGAAACATCGACATCCCAATGCTCGATCCGTACCGATCAGACATCCAGGTGAGTGCGCGCCCCGCTCGAAACCTCATTTCCAAACTCGCAGAAGTTTTCATAAATGATGAAGTTATGGAAAATGTTTGTTATGCTTTCGACATTGTGTGTCAAATCCTGAACCTGTTACTTACGGGTAGTATGTAGAACAAAAACATCATCAGAGGTTGATCAGGATGTAGTGTAAACAACAAAAATGCTATTGAGTAAGTAAGAAATGAAATACACGATGTTTTCATGCAGGGGGTAGTTGGTGGCAACTTTCAAACGTTCACCTTCGGGTCTCGTCTTAATTTTGAAGCGTTCGTTCAGTACAAGGAGTACATCGGCTACGCGAAATGCATGGCTGCTTTGAAGGGAATGAAACTTGTTGCCAAGGAGAGCGATGGAAAAGGCGTGGCCGCGACGATAAAAGTAATGCATTTGCTGTATGTCTTCTGAAGCTTGCGCTCTGCTTTAAGGCGGGGATCTGCAAATATTGGGTCATGCCCCAAATTTTGAGTCATCCGGGGTCGCGAAATAATTTGAATTTACATTTTAAATTTGTCATTCTCGGTAGACTGAATAAATGCAACCATTTATTGTTTTATGTGCTAAGTTTCATACAATTTTGTGCACGATAATTGCTACCGTCATTAGTAGTGCTGAAATTTGTATTTGTTTATATAGTATTTTGCACGAAAAATTATAAGGTCGCGAGAATATAGAACTGATTTTTAGGGTCGCGCCAAAAATATTTGCGGACCCATGGTTTGAGGTACGTAGCTAGTATGACCCCTTTTCTGGATTGTGCACGCACTGTCATATTGTGATGCCCAATACAACTATAGAAACACCAATCGGATTGCGGGGTCACTTAAAAGTGCACGCGACAAGCGCCATCACAAGCGTCGGGTTTCTTTTTTTTGTTTCAGGTTGACTTCGACCGAACGAAACACCTCAGCGCGCAATCGATTCATCATCGTTTGCTGGAAAAGCAGAAAATCGAGAAACTGCAACAGTTGCGTGAAGAGGAAAAACGAAAGGAAAGGGAGGAAAAAGAGAGGAAGATCAATGAAGAGCGGTTAGGGGCTGTTTACTTAGAACTAAACAGTAGTTACCAGTGGTGCCACACTCCCAGTGTTTTTCCACTAGATCAAGTATTTTTTCATTTCATCTAGTGTTTTTTTACGGCTATCTAGTGTTTTTTCATGAGTGAGCTGAATGTAATTAATTGCATAATTTTGTGTAATTGTGACTGTAATTCAGACCTTTTGATTTAGTGCAATTGTAATTTGCGAAAAATTCTACCTACTCTATGTAAATCTTGAATTACACAAGAAAATATAATACGTTTTGAGCTAAACCGCGGCGAAGTCGCTTGGACATCTGTTAAAAGTTTCAGTGACCTGTACAAACAAACACAAGCGTTGCTGGTGCCATCTCCCGTTTTCTTTGTCTCTGGTTTACAATGAATTGCGCAATGTCTATGGTTGGCATTGCAACGCATTTTCCGGGCAGTTTCACTGTGTGTAAGTTTGCTTTTGTAATCTAGTGTTTTTTTGTCATGAAATCTAGTACTTTTCCGTAATGACAGAGTGGCAACACTGGTAGTTACTGTTGTGATTAGCTACCTCATAATTATGCATGCTTTTCGAAACCATGTTTTTGCGATGCGAAAGCGGAGCTTGTTGCTTTTAGTTGTGTCAGCTTCACGACTTACGGGGTGAGCCAATTGGCAAGAATTGTATCAGGTTGAATTACAGATGTGTTTTTATTAAAACGCTTCTGACGGGCTGTTGGAAAAATGTTCTGGGCACCTCTGTGTTGTCGGTCAGTTATTGTTGGACGACTTCTGTGAAATATCACCAGCTGTCACGGATGATATACAAATAGAAAACATTTGAAAGCTCGTAGCTCCGCCATGATACATGGTGATCAGGGGCGGATCCAGCCAGTGTGTTTAGGGGGGTCGATTTCAGTAATATTTGGTAGTCAGTATCATTGCGAGTTTACCGGTGTAAGAGAGATGAAGTATACTTCACAACACTTCTGTGACAAAACAATGGACGGCAAAATGGCCTTATATCGCGAATGCTGTTTTCCGAATTGTACAAAATCATGGTGAATAGAGTTACTTTCGTAGGTTTTAGGGGGGAGATCGCCCCCCCCCTTGGATCCACCCCTGATGTTGACTGTTACATGCCGTTTAACTTCAGAGCTTCCAACCATACAAACTTAGCGAGCACATGTCTCTCCTGCAAAGTTGCGATCAGTGTTGCCACTGGGGTCAGTCTCGTCAACATCAGATTGTCGCCTTCTTCAACATCAGATTTTTACATTACAGTTTCATATAAGCAAAATCAGTGGTCCTTAAAAGTCAAATTTTCGTCCATCTAGGTACCCTTTTTCAACAGTTTAATAACAAAAAACTGTAAGAAACAAAACAGAACTGGTAAAGAAATGCTCCATCACTGGAGTGGTGAGGAAAAAGGTCAATGCAAAGACTGCATCACAATCATCAATACTAATTTTCTACCTCATATGGGTACAGTGTTGCTAGATTGCTAGAACGAATGTAATGATTGGGTGTACATTGCTGAATACCCCACCATCTAATGTCAATACCCGCTGGGGGTATTGAGGCAATACTTTGAGAACCCCTGAGCTAAATACTTCCATTTACCAATGCCTAACAAAACGCGATGAACCTCATTGTGCTAAAGCAGTGGTTCTTAACCAGAGGGCACGCCTCCCCGGGGGAGCCAATAAATTTCCAGCGAAGCGCGAGCTTGTACGCGCTCTACAACATAGAAAGTTTGATCAATAAATTTCCCAACAAAAATACACTTGTTTTTACAACTTACTTAATGTCAGGGCGCTTGGAATAAAGGACGATTACTTTGAGGGAGGCGTGGTATAGAAACGGTTAAGAACCACTGTCTTAAAGTGTCGTCACTAAATTGAGAGGTCCTTCGTGCTTAACATAAAATATTATTCTCAACGCAGCGTTTGGAGCATCTTCAGTTTGGAACGACAAACAAACACACAAATAGGTTGACACTTGAGAAATTGATGAAAGGAACTTAAAAATTATATGTGAATCTAACCAGGTTTTTTAAAGGCGTTTTTGGGACCCAATTCGGGTCCCTAGAATCAGAGAAAATTATCATCGGGTTCCTAAAATCAGAGAAAATCGGGTTCCTACAGATCCATACCGGGTATGGATACCATACCGGGCTAACGCTTTCCTTAAAAAAAAACCTGATCTAATTTATTTTCAACCTAGAAAGAGAAGAAATGTGGAAAATAACTACTACCCACTCAACATCAGATTTGTCGCCAAAACATCAGACATCAGAAATTTCTCTCAAAACATCAGATCTGATGTTAAAACATCAGAAGTGGCAACGCTGGTTGCGATGGTTTTCCAACTTCTAAACTTTGCGTTAGCGATCATACTCCCTTTTTGGACTTGCATTTTGTCAGTACACGGTGTGATCGCTTATTTGTGTTCAGCATGAAGGAAGAGCAGTCTCGACGCGAACAAGAAGAAAGAAGAAAAAGGCGGGAGGAAAAAAGAAGTAGGAAGCGAAGAGAAAAGAAAGAAAAAGAACAGGAGGCCCGTCTAGCGCTGAGGATCGCGAAAGAAGAAAGAAAGTTGTTGCTTGCTCAGAGGAAGCTTGAATCCATACGGCTTCTTAGTGAAGTTCTTGATCGAGTTAAGGTACCGGTTTGTCACTTTATTCTTTATTCCAGCCATGGGCGCAATTGGGTGGGGGACACGGTAGACGCGTCCCCCCACTTTTTCAGACAGTGGGGATAGAATATGCCATGTCCCCCACATTTTTCTCTTTAGGTTTCGTAATATATTACTTTCACACCAAGCCGTCCCCTTCACATTTTACAACAATATTGCGCTCATGATCCCAGAATGCAGTATTTGAAAATGAGGAGACTCCAACAGATCATATTGAGGAGAGAAAGTACTTGCTACCAAGGGTTTGAAAGGAAAGTAGTAATTTACGCTTTTTGTAATTCGATGATTTTTCGTCCTTAGCATCTAATCGTTTTCTAAACATCTTCGAACTTTTTTAAATATATTTTTGTATGCTGTGTTTTTCGGTCATTGACCTTTTTTTGAAATGACTGAAAAAAGTTAAATCATTTTGGTCATAATGTCCGAAAAGGTATGCTGTTACGTCGAGTTTTAATAATATTGCAGGACAAGTGACCGAAATGTGTAAGCGAAAAAATAGCGTGTGTGCAAGTAAATCTTGCTTGTCGTGCTTTCTGAGATCTGTTGCACTTGCCTGTGTGGTGTTTAAGAAAATACTTCAGTAAGAGTGCTGTTTGAGCGGTTTCTTATCGAATAAGAGAAAACAAATGGCTCTCAAAATCTTTTTTGTCTTGAAACGTATGCGAATGGAATTGATTGTGAGATGGTGGAAGAGAAATGATTCTACAATAAAAAATCATACTCAGCATTCGCACAAGATATTCTATGTTACGTCTGACCAACACCAGGTCGGTATCACTTTTTGCTGCATCGTCCTCAGGTGGAAGCGCAGCAGGCCGAGGTCGAAAGGTTGGAGCAAGAAATTGCGAGAAAAGCGGAAGAAGAAAGGAAGAAAAAGGAAGAAGCAGAACGAAAGCGCAAGGAGAAAGAAGACAAGAAAAAAGTGGGTTTACTAAAAACCAAGCGCATTGGATGGTGGCAAAGCGAGTTTCTATGGTATTTTGAGAGACCGTTTCAGTCTCTCATACTTGGAAGGCTACGCGCAATTTTCCGACGTTTTCCTCCCAATAGAAGATTATCTGAACGACTACACGTTTCAAAACTCTGAACGGGCACGCGCAATTAAATCATGCATTACGTGTTGCGAAAATTTCGTGCTGTTCATTCGCAACGAGCGAATTCTATTTGATGCTACTGAAAAGCACTTCTCAAAAATTAACAAGTGCCGTAATTTTTGTCTCAGACCTCGGACGACCCTAAAACTGCGTCCAATGCAAATGCTTTTAAAAAACTTGCATTTTAATTTTAGGGAGATCTCCTTGTTGCTAGTTCTCATGAAGCACTGCTTTCATCGAACCATGACCGACAAACCTAACTTTTTTAATTGACGCAAATATGTCTTGAGCTCGTTGTTACCGGGTAAAAAATAGAAATTATAACTTATTTGTTTGGTGCTTTCATTCAAATACCGACCTGAAGACCCTTGTTCAAGCAACAAAATTGCTTTGGTTAACTGAACTTGTATGCCACGAAACGAATACATTGTCTCGATACCCTAAGTACATGTTGCCATGTAAAGTGATATCGTTTTTGTTTTTAATATATTGTCAGGAGTTTCAAATCAGGTTTTCCTTAACCAGAAAGTACTCGTTTGTGCAGGAAAAAATGCGTCGCAAAGAGTTGGAGGTGAAAGCGCGCCTGCTGAAGCGTAAACTGGAGGAAGATTACAAAAAGGGCGAGAAGCGGCGGAAAAAAGCAATAAAGCAGTTGAAGTCAGGAGCGACCTTGCCATCAGCTGTCGTCGTTCGCTTTTCCGACTCGATGTCGCCAAGATGACACGCATTCCGAACTTTCGTCGTTGCAGCGACGTGTATGCGAGCCGCGCTTCCTGTCGAGGTTCTGAGGAATACGACGTTTCGAGAAAGTGCAAAGGTGTACTGTTTCGCAAACGTGCGAAAATATGCGTTTCGACGACGTACGCAGTGTTGAGGTTTCCTCTGCGCCACACTACGACGCTTGTGGCTTTGACTGCTGGCGCAGCCTTTCATTTTGACTTAGAAAGTTCAGTGTATGGTTAGGCCATATGTGAAGTTTGTCGCTAACTTAAATACCGGTTGCTCAACTTTTGCGCATCATGTCACTGTATCAGGGTGATTTTGGTTAAAGCCTGCATCATCCGTATTTGCTGAAAAAGTTTTTCTAGCCGGACGAACATCTCCGAACATAATCATTCTGTAGTCTTCAGCAACGCACATGAGGTATGGCTTTTCTTCCAAGCTTTGAAAGGTGTTGCATCCGATTGACTAATTTGACTTCTCCATGCCTTGCCATATACGTGGCTCATCATTTCGTTGTTTTGTCAATGGATTTGTGTTCCATAGGAAATACGCCGGATGTGCTTTTGCGAGAATACGTTGCAGCTTCCAGAAACGCTTAAAAATGTGTGGCTTTATTTAGACCTGACAAAAAATCTCCAGTATCAAGATTAGAGTGTTTTTTTTAGAAATGTGTTGTTCGATCGTTCAGAATGCGATCGTGTCTAAGGAACCAATGAGAAACTTGGATTAAAACCGGGGAAATGCGATAACGAAGTTGAATCACAAACGCCATCTGCAGTTGTCTGGGTATACATTACGATATGTCTGTGCTTTCACGACTTTTTGTAGCGTTTTTTTAAATATATGCACTGCATAGGCCTACTGTATAGCGTCTCTTGGAGTTATTTGATCACTTTCTCTTAAGATTGTCATTCAAGATGTCGATCAAACTAGTTTGGCTTGCTTGGAACCGAGGACAACGAATAAAGGTCTTGTTTTGTTTTGGTCTGGTTTGGAAAGGCCATGTCGCTTTACAGTTCAAGAAAACTGCTGATGCTTTTAATGACGAAGCGGTTTTTGTAGCTGCTGAATGACTTGTAAGATTTTACCGCGGTTGATGATCAGGTGGTGTCAGTTAACGTGAAAAAGAGATCAACATAATTCCGCCTACTGTCTGTTTTTGCCCCAATGTCGCCGGCTTGAAATTAACTTGTTTTCTCATTTGGTCGAGGTTTGACATTCCTAGGAGGCTTTACTGCAGTCATTGCAGAGTCTCCGGATTTGTTTTACCTTTAGGTTCGACGACGAACATTGTATCATTCAGCTATCGCCGTCCAGATTATAAAACAATTCTTGTTAAAGGGAAAGTAAAATACCAATCGTGAAAACAATCGCTTCGAATCTGAATTTTCATCAGCAGGTAAAACACAACCGGAATCGTAACAAGATGAAGTCTGAGCGCACCTACACTTGCATGCATTACTTCAAGACATAAGCGTCTGGAGATAGTTTTATGGGAAAGGCTGGATTACCCAGCGATTTTTTCAAATTTAATTCGAAGTGGTTTCAATTTTTCCGATTTCGATTTAGTGAATGTGGCCATAATAAAACGCACGTTCTGCGAAGTTCACTGTGGTGAAGTCCATGTTAAAACAGAAAAGCTTACAAACTTAGCGAGGTGCTGTTCGGCTTTTTGAAAGATTTTGTGCAAACACGGTTATTACTCATCATTAATCAAGTGAACGTCCAAAACTTAGCAAGCGCACTGCTAATGCGTGAACACTTTCCAGTTATTTTTTGACTTAGTTTGGGCAATGATGACAGGAATCTACTTTGAAATTATCTTTCAAATGCATTGAAGTGTGGAATTCAAAGAAAACCACATTCGTTAGTGACTGTAATGTGTTTTATGCGAAAACATACGGCAGTTTAACAGCGTTTTAAATGCGGGCAGGCACTGCTGACGTACTGATACAAAGTCCGATTTCTTGGCCGTTTACAGTCGGTAGGAATACCACGGCGACGTCATGCAAAGCGATCGATTGGTTCATGCAGGTTGACCGATAACACTGTACTAGTAGTCGCGACTGTAGTAGCCCTCCGCCCGGGACTGTTGAACAACGAAGTATTTTTTGATGTTTTTCGTTGGACACAGAAGTCGATCACATTTGTTTTGCTTCTGCTTAAAAAATAGTCGTAGACCACACAAATGTTTGGCCAGCATGAGGCACTAATGGCTGTCTGGCGTCTACCTCAAGCGATTACTATCACAGTAAACCTCGGTTAATCCGGATTCGATTTGATCGACGATTTTATGCGGATCAGGCCGGATAATGGAGTTTCATTTTGGCTGGGTTTACACTTTCTTCGTCCAGCTCAGTTCCTTGCGTAACTGGTGCATCCTAACGAGAGAAACCAGTTGCGACCCAGCACCCCCCCCGCGCAACTATGGATCATCCTGCAAACATCCCCCCTTCAACTGCGTTGCTAGTTGCCTTTTTCGCATGGCCTTTTCATTAACTGAAGTGTGTCTTTAATGTTATAGCTTTTTAAGGGACATCTGACTTGATAACCGTGCTGCCCTGGCAGACTTTACTATGAAAATGCAAGTGTAATACAGTAGAACTCGTCTAATTCGTCATTGTAGGATCTTTATCTGAGAATTGTTGCACCTCACAATTTATCGAATTTATACACGAGGTGCGAAGCGCGACCTGACTCCCCATTGAGAGAACGCGGAAAAGTTTATTAAAGATTTTAAAGGTGCTTGATTGAATGGAGGAGTCCAGGTAGAGCAGAGGAATTAATTGTTGTATTCAACCATAACGTCATAAACTTGTATTTTACTGCAACTAAGAGCGTTATGTATGCATACGAGTTACTATGATCAAGTATACGAGCTTCTATGAAAGAGTTTTCACCAGTTTGCGTAATTCGTCACTATTTTCTAATCCCCTTGAGGTGACGAATTAGGCAAATTCTACTGACCTTCCTTATCGCAAATAAGCTTACTACTACTACTTAGGCGAAGATCCGGATGAACCGAAGATGGTTGTTTCTAGCTTGACGTCATCTAAATATTGAGATATCGGTGAAAACTACTTAAATTAAACACATTTACGACTTTCGCAGAAGAAAAACGGATTTATCGACGTATTTACTATGATACATCTGACTAGTAACCGCCATATCCAGCAGTTATGAACAGTCTTAAGTTCATAATTTTAGATTACTTGGCTGCGAAGAAATCTGGAAATTTGAGCTGATGCAGATTCCTGCGACTGGTCCATAAACATTCACTCTATTTGCAAGGTAATGCCCTCCAGACATCTTGCCGAGTATAAAACACTCAGGGATAATGCTCTACACCAGTGATTTTCAACCGGTGTTCCGCGGAAAACTAGTGTTCCGTGGAAGATCGTCAGGTGTTCCGCAGGAAATTTGATAAGCTTGACTAGTGTTCCATCGAACACCGGTCGAAAATCACTAGTTTAACGCAATGAGCGTAAATATGT
>JGI24158J21664_10003003_pt1 | contig 20890 bp, 17 predicted proteins | sample Ectturendosymbi3_FD_21664 | JGI IMG/M metagenome (IMG submission 21664) | reverse complement strand
GCCCCGCGCCTCTGGGGCCCCGCGCCATGGTGTTTGGGTAGATTGTTCATTTTTGCCAGATACACCTTGCGCTTGAGAATTCAGTAGAAACGCCATATAAACTTCATTGTTAACAAAGAACGCTCTCTTCAGAACGAGCGATTTTACTGTATCGAACGTTCGCAAACGTGCTCAATTCTCGTGTTAGTATTAGCACTTTATATCTGCGCTCTACCACGATCGTAACACGGTTGACTGAACACGATGACGTCATAAAATCACTGCTCAGAGAGACCCCGCGCCTAAGTCCTGCGTTGGGCCCCGCACCTGCTAGGGCCGGCCCTGACTGGTTGCACAATTGCATGCGCACTCAAACAAATGTTTGCTCTGTGTTAAAGATTCTTAGAGGGAACACTGCCGTTTTTGTCACATAAAACGCCTTAAAAACACTGGGTGAGATAACAAAAACCAATTGCACCCATTTCCACTTTTCCTTCATTGAAGACATTCTGACAGGAAAATTACGCTGGGCACAACGGTCGCCAGAACGTCTTCATCAGTGGTGCTTCACGTTTGTGCAGGGGGTCTTGACATTCTAAAATTTGATGAAACTCCACTGATTTATAGGGCTCCATATTTCAATTTTTTGGGATTTACGAGTCTTGTTCGGGAAGGCTAAGCCTACCAAAGACCCCGGTGGCGACGGGACTGACGCTAGGCTCGAAATTTATATGGGTATGGGTTCCTTTGGAAAAGATCTAGGTGTCCACTCGTAACAAATCGGGGGGCAAGTTCGACACAACTGCCGATATGAGTTAGAAAATTTATAAAACATGGACATGTATGGATGTTTACTTGAGAATTTTTTCTGACTCGTGCGCCGGCTTGGAAACATATTAATAAATTTTTCACCGGTAGATGGTGACCAAGAGTAAAATTTTGATGCAAGTAAGCCAGACACCACAACCAAAAAATCTCAATTCACCATCAGTACAACCTAGTTTTAACAGCGACCTTGCGTGAACTTACTTTCTTTCTTGTTAGTTTAATCCAATGTATCTTATCCTTTTCTCTACCACGCCTCCTTTAAGAAATTGTGCTTTAAGTTCTCGGCTTTAGTTTTTAAGGCAGATGTATTTATTAGCAGATATATTAATTAAACTTCTCATATTGCAGAGCACGTAAGCGCTGGCGACCCCTGGGGAGGCGTGGCCCCGGTTAAGAACCACTGCTTTAAATCAACATCTTTTCCTTGTACTTGTCTCGGTTGCTCAAAGGCGCTGCAACACTGGCTAGTAATGGAACCTAGATGTAGGGATTATTAACTGCCCAAGCAATACATTCCACATGTTGCATTGCATTGCAAAGAGCTTACATGCCACCAGCTTTACTGCTGCCCTCAGAATAAATCTGTACCACAGGCGTAGCCAAAGGGCCCATGCCCCCCCACCAATTTTTAGAACATATAGTCACTTTGTGCTTGACAGGCGTTTTTCCAAACAAAATAATTTCATTCGCTTAAAATGAAATATTTTGCCCCCCCAAAATTTTCGGGCTGGCTACGCCACTGATATGTACGCCTGCAAAACCGTATCACCGTCTTGTCCATTTCGTAGGTCACAATGTTCACTCTTCAGCAAATTTGAATCCGTGCGTGTGGCTGTGTTTTTGAAGAAAAAGTGTGAACCAGACAACCTTGTGCTTTCTTCAATTTTACTCGTCCTGTGTCCGACCTCCTGCATGTCATTCACTAGTTTGTTTAAAATGTTTAGTGGAACACCACCGCAGGCGGACCTTCTCTCTTAAGTTTTTCTTTCCTTCGCTTCCATTTCGCATAACAGAAAACGCCACCATATGATTTGAAAAGTCGCAACAAAACTTATGCACAAAGTACTTTTCACGCCGTGGTTCTTGATAAGCGGCGCTATGGTTTCGTGCAACAAATGTTGACATACGCAGCATTTTCTTCGTTGAAAAAAGGCATCAAGAACCAGTTCAAACGACGGTGGCAGTGGATAAGTTTCATAAAATTTCAGGCAAGATTGCAACGTACGGTAGCAAAGAATTTACAGGGATAATTGGCAAAGACGTCGGGAAACGAACATGAAAGCCAAAAATCGGTACTTCAAGGCCTCGTAGAACAGTGCTCCACTAAAAAATGCCCTGCAGTTTAAGGGTAAAGTGTACGAAAACAGGTGAAAGTATTTCAAAAAGGAAACATGGAGGGAAAGCGGAGAAAGAGATACAGGGAGGAGTCATTTCACCAACATCGTGTAGCGGCCACTAGCGCGATCAATAGAAGACTTAAGTCTGAGGATTGCGGCGAAGTTCCAAGTCTTGTATTTCCCACTGGGATCGAACAACAAGCAATGAAACATCACCGAATCATGGGCGGGAGGCAAGGGCCACCTGGATTTTGAAATTTGACTTTTTTCTACTACTTTTCAACAAAAGAAAAGCGGTGGCAGAAAAACAATTAAAGATCGACGCGAGTTTTTCGAATAAAAAAAACACTTTAAAATTGTTACATCCACGCCTCCATCCATAAGCGTATCCAGGGGGTCAAGACCGCCCAAATTTCTTGCATATCTTGTCATTTCGTGCTTTGAGAGGCGATGTCCCAAACAAAATACTGCAGCTCGCTTGAAATATAAATATTTGGATCCCAAAATTGTTTTGTGGTTGGGCACGCTACTGCCTCCATCGCACTTGCGCTTTTCTTTCCTGTACGTTCGCCTGAAAGATATTCGAGTAAAGACTCCAATACGTTCGAGATGCACTTCAATGCAGTAAACAATCTTGGAATGCTCTGCGTTCTTCGTGACGCACACTGTTATGAAAGACAAAAATGCCGACACAAAAACCAAACGAACCGGCAGTTGGGGTCAAACAAAGTTCACGCGCGGCGACAATTTTTCACAAACCAATGATTACGTCAGAAACCCTCCACTGTGAGCGAACACAAGCGCCTGAAGTGGACAATCGCTCAACGGCACTGAGACTTGGAAAAAGATGTAATTGCGTGCAGGTCGTTTGGCGGAGAGGACATCAAAGAGCTGAAGCCGACGCTGGGGAGGGCCGGCCTTCAGGAACTTTCCATTCCAGTTTCCTGCCTTCGTCATACAGCTTCTTTAATACGTTCTGGCGGAAGTCGGACGCGTCTGTTCCGTTGTCGGTCAGCTCCAGGTACTTCCTGCGAAAAAATGACCATACGTGACGTCACATAAACGCAGGGGGAGAGATTTTTGAGTGACGTCAAACATCAATAGCGAACTGGTTTTGCATGGCCAGTGTATCGGTCAAGTGGAAGCGCAACACCGCCATTCGGGAAAGAGGACATCTTGAAACCGGAGTTTGAAAAACTACGTTAACGCTACGAGCAAGGAACCTACGTCTTCCTTTGCCGCTTTTATTGCTTTAGGGTGGTTGTTTTCTGTCTTGCAACCGGATACATTTTTTCGATACATTCCCAGCAACTGAGCAATAGTTTTATTCTAATAATATCAATGAAACAATAGTTTTATTGTATTAAACCTCGAAAAAACAATAGTTTTATTTTAATAATCTCGACGTTGCGAAAATAAAGGTCGAGGGCGCGGCGGAAAGTAATGGCTGACAATGGAAGATTCTCTGCGATCAGAGCAACGTCATTAACAGAATGCGATGTGATGCGAAACGCAACTCGGCGGTATTTTCAAATCGACACCAACCATTCTCAACAAACACCAAATACACGAACAAACTGTAACATTTTCTTGCTGTGACCAAACAGGGGATTCCACGTTGACAAAGCACTGGTCCGCAGCGTGCGAATGTCTAACAGAGGTGGCCATGGATCCGGAGTGCCCCAGCCGACTCCGGCAGGATTCTGCGTTTTTCTTTCGGACCCGGATCTGGACTCGGAGTCAAAAATTTTGGAAAAACCGGACCCGGACTTTTTAATTTCGGCAGTAGCAGGAATCTGTGCCGTCATTTCTTAAGTAAAAACATGGGTAAATTACGGTTGGATTGATGACTGTAGCCGGAGTCTGATCAGGAGTCGGATTCTCAAATTTGAAAAATTTCCGGACCCGGACTCAAAATCTTTGGAACAGGAGCGGAGTCGGAGTCTGAAAAAGTGACTCCGGCCACCTCTGGTGTCCAAATGCGTTATCTCACCAGCTCACAGAACCGGATCGGTTAGGTCATTTGGTGCACAACCCTTTCCACTATTGCCGGACGCATTGCATCCAAACTTTTTTTTATTTTTTGCAGGTTTTTTTAAGGAAAATGTTAGATACCCGGTATGGATCTGTAGGGACCCGATTTTTTTGATTCTAGGGACCCGATGATAATTTTCTCTGATTCTAGGGAGCCGATTTGAAATTCTAGGGACCCGAAACGGGTCCCTAAAACGTCTTTAAAAAACTGTTTTTTGCATTGCTTCTGTTCCACACACTAAAACTTAGCTTGCTCCTAAACATTTGTTGGCTTTCTACTTAGTAGACAAAGAGTCCCATCCTCATACAGTAAGCAAAGAGTTTTTATTAACGCACGGCCATCTTGGACGGGGTGTTCACGGTCGCATAGATTTTCATCGAGGGTTGTGCACTCCTGGTTTACTTGGAGGCCGAAACAACGCCATCCTACCGGCGTGCTGCTCCTGGACACTTTGAAGTTGGGGAGTTGACGACAGCTCGACACAAAAAAGCCAGCTCGTGTGTAAAACGCGGCAGAATCTCACTTGTATAGCTTGAGTGCGGTGCGGGCATCTTCAATGCTGTCGTGCATATCGCTCTGGATCTCTTCGCCTGTGAACGAACCAAGCGAACACTGTTGCGCTGCGTGTGATTGGACTGCTACTGCTGCAAAGAGCATCTCATCTTGACGCACTTGCAACATTCTAAATTTAATATCGTGGACATATATCGCATAGCACTTTTACTGTCTCAAACACTTCGCTGGCCGTGTGTCTACAAAGTTGCGCAATCGCATGCTCACTGAAACAAACATTTGGTGAGTAGTTAACAAGCTTGTGAAAGTTGCGTGAAACACTTTTTTGTGTAGGACCACATTTTCGAATCGTTGAGGTGGACACCGTGAGAGGTGTGCTGAAATAACACACATTGACAGAATAAAATTGTAATTGAACATATTACACATCATAAACACACAATAAAAGATAGAATAAATTAAAAATCAAATCAAAACTGGAAAATTAAATCTTAGTAGGCTGAAAATGCTCGGATTTATTTAAAGAAAAATTTCTCTACGAATGGAAAGTAAACATGAAGTAACAAGACAATGATGGTTAGCATTACGTTTAAACATCATGACGTTGCTTCTCGGTCTATTGAACTTACCGAGGAAGTACCACGCGAGGAATCTCAGCGAAATGAAACGTTTTCGCGGATAGTGGTAGAGGTGCACAGTGTCGCGAACTTGTTCATCGGGAACCTGCGAAAGTATTGCTGGTGGTTTTACGTGAACTGCCAACAGTCATTTCTACCTTCACAACGTAGCTTTCGAAATACATGTACAGTAAATTGTGGAAGCAAAGAAAATTTAAATTGGAAACAAAAACAATGAAAAAATGTGGATTTGAAAGAAACCAGAGGTCAAAAGTTCCGAAAACAGCGCTGTTTCAAACCAAAACAAAATTTGATGAATGAAGCGTAAGAAGTTTAACCTTGAGCTGTTTTTTTTTTCGCTGATACATTTCGGTCGTTTTTCTCATAATAGTATTACTGTAAAACTGGCCGTGCCAGTATTCGCTAGTCTACAGTATATTTCGGACATTATGGCCGAATTGCCTCGATCTTTATCGGCCATTTAAAAAAAATTCCGTCAATGGCCGAAAAAACAAACTTGGACCGTGAGACGTACGGTTGGTGGGGCGATGTGTCCCAAAAGAAAGCAATCAAATTCATGATTGAACGTGTCGAAAATACGTTTCAGTTGATTATTACTGCGCGAAACTTTATCACGTGCCGAATGCAAAGAGCCACAGAAATTGAGTAAGTCTCTCGCGTGAGGAACTTACGAAGATGTTGATAACTTTGAAGTCCTTGCTGAGGCCGTGGCCGACAACGACGCAGCCGCACTGGACGAGGTACCTCAGCTTGCAGTAGGTCAGCTTGAGCGTGGACAAGTGCTTGGACGAGATGGACGCGTCCAGGTCGCCCGGTTTGATGCCTGGGAGGGAGGGCGCAAAAACAGCGCCGTTTATATCGCGAAGCAGGATTTCAGCCACCGAAGTACTTGAACAATTTTCAACAAAACACGGAAAAAAACGCCAGTGTTGAAGCGTTTTATTTCAACCCTGTCACTGAAAATAGTTTTTCTGCAACAAACTAATCAACTGTGACTTTGCTTGATAATCAGACCAGTTCTTATTTCGAGACATACGAATGTTTGTTTTTTTAATTTTATTTTGTAACTTTTGGTGACGGCAATTGGCGACAGGCCGAAGCCTGAATTGTGCTTCTTGCCGGACGGTTGAGGTGAACGCTCTTGCCCAAGCAGCGCCACGGCGATTCACTCAGTGAGTGGCTGTGGATCGAACACCCAACCTTTCAAGTGAGAGGCGGACACTTTCCACCGAGAAATGCCGCCCCACATCGAATGTTTGTTGGTGGGGGGCGGCGGAACGAATTTTATAGTGAGGAGGTTGGGGGTCCGGTCGGGGCGTCTACGTCATAGTTGGGTGACTTGCAACGTCATCGGCGATCATTCGATCTTGGAATGCCTTTTTGATAAACACTTCAAACGCGGGGCCACACCCACATTGTGATTTCATCGCAGATATTTTATCAACGCCATTCCCAGCTGCAAACGATACATGGTTCTCTGTGAAACGAATCGGCAGATTTTGTATACTTAGACTCACGGTATCAACCTCTTGGGCGGGTAATGTTGTATTTCAAACTGCTTAGCATTTTTATGTTTTACTCCTCCGCACACGGCCATCCCGAGCTTCTTTGCTGCAGACTTCATTATTTTGTCACGAAGATGTTTTCCATTTGGTCGTCAGTGAAAGATGGAGCGACGCGTGTGAGGCACAGTAGGACTGGTCTAATTCGTCATCGTTTAATTCGTCACTTTTTCGTCAGTCCCGGCAGAATTCCTATCTTTTGTGTACATTTCTGTTCGTCTAATTCGTCAATTTACTGAATTCGTCACCTCTTTCTATCCCTGAGAAGCGTTTTGTTCGTCTAATACGTCATTTGCAGTTTCGCTTTTGATGTCTGACCGGCTATTACGTATGGGAATTAAAACAAATTAAGGATCTTTATCTGAGAATTGTTGCACCTCGCAATTTGTTTATCGAATTTATACACGAGGTGCGAACCGCGACCCGACTCCCCATTGAGAGAACGTGGGAAGTCTTTGCAGTTTGTTAAAGATTTAAAAGGTGCTACATCAAATGGAAGAGTCCAGATAGAGCAGAGGAATTAATTGTTGTATTCAACCATAATGTCATAAACTTGTATTTTACTGCAAATAAGAGCACTATGTATACGAGTTGCTATGATAAAATATACGAGCTTCCATGATAGAGTTTTCACCTGTTTGCGTAATTCGTCATTTTTTTCTAATCCCCTTGAGGTGACGAATTAGGCAAATTCTACTGTATAACAATAAAATTTACAAACTTAAAAAATTTACAAAACTAGAAAATTTACAAACTTACCTGAGAATTTGGTGAGGTAATCGACGACTTGCTCCTGCGTCGATATGTAGTCGTCGATGAAAGGCACCCCCTCGTCGCTGCCCTCCCCCCTGACCACGGTGATTCGCGCCACGGACAGATGGGTCGGTTTTATGGTCGAACGGGTCCCGTCACTGTGTAATTCGGCCTCTTCCTGGAGTGAAGAAAATGACGAAAATATGTTTCTGTTGCTATTTGCAGAGCAGGAGTGACAATGAGTTTATGGGCATCGGGTCTGGATGGGTATACGAAAATCAATGTTCGCACGTCAAGAGAGTTTTCAATGTCACTTTTAAGCATATAATTTATACGAAACGGACATGGCGCATTTTTTCTGTTTTTGAAGTTGGTTAAACATTCGCACTAAAACAAATGTGGCGGAAAAAAATACAAACAATTGAAATAAAATTTAAAAACACAAAATAGAAAGAAACACAAACTATTGAAAAAAAAAAAAACACAAACGACTAAAATGAAAAAAAACAAAAGAAAAACCACAAAATGCAAAAAAACTCAAACAATTGAAATAAAAAAATACAAACAGTTGAAACAAAACAGAAAACACAAACACTTGAAATAAAAAACGCACAAGCTATTAAAATTAAAAATACACAAAATACAAAAAAACGCCCAATTGAAATAAAAAAAAACTCACACAACTGAAACTTGCGCGCTGTGTGGACCCCGACCCTGTCCAGCACCGCAACAAAACTCACCTGCAGAACTTGTCACACTTTATCGCAAACTCACCGGGTTGAGTGTCACGAACTCTGCGTCCAGCGCGATAAGCATTCCTTCTTTGGTGGGGAGTTCGTGCTGCAGCAAGGGGGTGAATGTCATCGCGGCCGAGGGGCTCCGCGGCTCCAGCCCCGAACTAAGGCGCCGCCGGCCCTTCGAAATGCTCGGGGTGGGAAGTAAGATCTCGGCCGTGAGGGGAAAGTTGATTTTGACGGAATGCCTTCAACGTAAACCAGCAACGTGTCAAAAGGATGATTTTGAAAGTAAACAATCGACCGGGTATTAAGTTTGCCATGGCAACAAAATGCATGAGATCTATGTAAGTCTGAAAAAAATTAGATCTGCGAAATGTTTCTTCTATTTTTTGGGGGAAAAAATAGAACGTCGGCAAATTTTGCTCATCACAAAAAAGTAGTCGTGAGCACAGAATTAATCGCCCTTTAAATTAGCTCCGCTTCTGTATAAAACGAAAAACCAGCATCTACTGTAAAGAAGAGTCAAACGCGACAACGACCAAGTCTAGAAATGTCAAAACGATGGTTCGCTTCATTCCAACCCTACCCATCGTTTGCATCGCTTACAACAAGCAGGAGAACATACCACTCACTAACGATGTCGCAATTTCTTTTCATGGACGCAAGAAATTAATGTGCACATGTACCAAATTTTTGTGAAAAAAACACTTTTACGCAATTTCACCACAATACTTTTTTATGAAGAAAGTATTTCATATATTGAAGTTATGGTTGTTCTGATGTTTGTCTTCCGAAGAATATCTCCTTACTAAGCCGAAATCAAGCTCGTCACGGCAATACAGACTCTTGTTACATTTTTCCCAATGAGTCTGGCAACCCTCTTGGTGCAAATCACTTGCTATGTTACAGAAGCGCATCAATACTCGCTTGCTGTTCAACTTGTTGTGTCATTCGGATCAGATTCAAGCGCTAGGCTAGACGAACTGTTCATAGTCGATGTTTCATTTCCCTGAGCCGGTTATTAAAGAAAAAATACGTGAACATGAGCAAAAGAGACAAGCAGTTGCACTTCATCGGTCAGTCAAGGCACCGAACTGCAAATGAAGTGTGCTCGGAGGAGCAGCTGCAGGATGAAACAAGTTTTAAGGTGGAAGAAGAACAACTCACAATAAATCGAAGCTACAGGTCCAATTACTAAGATGGCGAGAAGCAGCCAGAAACGCTGCTGGTGGGTTCATCGCCATACCTTTCGCAAACGTCCTTTCTGACGTAATAAAGAATGCATGGAATCTTCCAAGCCACGTCGAACTCGACGCTTTCTTCTTTGTCGATGGCGCTGATTTGGAAGTCGTTGAAAAGGTACCATTGCGTATGGGTCACGCCCTGTTTTTACGCCAATCAGGTTCAGGAACAAGAATGATCAAAGGCCACTATAAAGCGTCACTGTTGAACATGTCATCAACAGAAAAGCAGATGTTACGTAGTCAAAGACCGTTAAAATAGTTGAAAAACCAAACTTTACAAATATACCACCGAACGTTAGCAGCGTAACACTAAACATTAGGAATATAACAACAAATTTTAGCAACATAACAACAAACAATAAGAATACAACCCAAAAATTTTAGCAACATAACAACAAACAATCAGAATATAAGACAAACTTTTAACAGCATAAAAACGAACATTAAGAATATAACACCAAACTGTAAGACTTGCTGTAACACCAAACTTTACGAATACTGAAATACGAGTTTCAAGCACAGGTCCTTCTACAGCCATCCAACCTCTTTCCTCTGGTGATAAGTCTTTCCAACATTAACGTGAGCCACCAAGTTGCCTCCGGTTCTGGCGTCATCTATGTGGGCGATGGTCGAACGCAGCTCGTATTCCACAAACCTGACAGCACGAGTGAGATTTGACATTTTTCGTTTCTCAATTATTCGTTTTTAAATCAACTTCGAAATCCAGATGACAGCGATTACTTGCAATAAACAAGATAGAAAAAGAACATATTTAGTGACTACGCAGCACCGAGGCGTTGGCACGTTCGCGCAGGATAAAGTTAAAGAAAATGAAGCTTGGGAAAAGGCGCCAGCAACTATACTGCAATGCCTCTCCATTACGCAAAGGTGCTATATAACAGGCTTAAATAAAAAAAACAACCAGCGTTTCTTGTTGCGAGTAGCGTTGCAACTTCTTTTTGTGCGCAAGCAATCAGAATGTACAATTTAAAGTACTTGATTGGTAACTAAGCAAAAAAACGTAACAAGCGGAACGCAGCAAACGTAATATTTGAAAACGTCAACATAATGTTTGCCAGTTTGTTTGAAGTATGACTGTTCAAACTTCGGTGTTACTTTTTCTTAACCAGAAAAGTTGATAAAAACGAGGAGCGCGATATCATGAAGCAGGAGTGTTATTGAAAGAAAAAAAGTACTGTTTCATAACAAAAGAACAGACTCACTGCAAATCGCTGTAGGTTCCGTTGTCATTTCTCTTCTCTGGAAAACAAGTTTCAAAACTTTTTTCAACTTTCTTTTGCATTTCAATCGCAATCACTCGTTCCGATTACTTGGATCACGGCGTTTACACGATGGGCACGCAAAGGCATTGGAAAAATAATTTAAAATCAAACACCTCAGCAGCGCCTCTGACGGTCGGAATAATCCCGCGCAGAAGCTGGTGGTTGGCATGGCAACACAACAAAAGCAATGGAACTTCTTGCCAACGAAAATGCAGCACAACAAATTTACGTCACGCCCTCGAAAGGTTCTATCCGCAAACGTCGCCAAATGTTCTATCCGCAAACGTCGCCAAACCTTTCGCCCTTGAAAGGTTCTATCCGTAAACGTCGCCAAACGTTTGATCAGCGTCAGTGTTTCATGAAGTGAAACACTGTTTGAGCAGGGCAAAACAATGTGCATATGTCGTCGCGTTTGCAATCGACCGAGACTCTGAATGTGAAACACTGGCCAGTACCGACCTTCATCGTTGTCCGACAGCACGATCAGCTGTCCGTTTGCGTCCAGGGCCATTTTCACTTCCAAGGGGACCCAGGAAGAGGTCACTTTGCGGTCGAATGACAAGTCTAGGCCTTCTTTTTCAGCAAACACGTTCCTGTTGCCAAAAATGTATCGGTTAACGGCAAAAAATATCGAAAAAAACTGAATCGTTGCCCTGCAGTTTGCAGTACGTCATCAACAGTTGCGCAACAGGGTGAAGTTACGACGCAACTGCTACAACGTTCAAGTTACGTCACTGGCGCTGCACACGTTATGACGTCGCACCAGTAACCGACCAGGCGTCGCTGGATGATGGGGGTGCTTGGGGTTGTTCTTTCGCTGAGGGGCTCGGTTCGGCAGCGGTCGAAGTTTTGCGCGAATCGCTCGATTCTGACGTCATCTTTCGTTCCATTTTCTCGCGAAACAGGTTGGTCTGGGTCTGAAAGGAAAGGTTTAAAAAAAATGAGCTTAAAGAGCTCGAAAAAAGTTTAATCGTCAGTGAATTCTACGTTTTGCGGTCCTCGTTGGAAAGAATAGTTTTGAGTTCAGTTCAAGCATCTTAGGAATTTTATTTGAAATTGAAATATTACTTGATGTAGGCTCTCAAACGCATTCAACTTTTCATTTGAAATTAAAATCCAGGGGTCGGTATTAAAGCTTCTATTACAGTGATGCAACAGTCAAGGGTGCAATTGCACTCCCAAAAGTTTTGATTTGTCGAAAATCCGGGAGAAATCTGTGAAAATCTCCGCAAAATCCTTGAAAATCTGGGCAAACTGTCTGAAAATACGGGCAAAAATGGCGCCCAACGCCCGAAATTGCCTGCTCCTACACCTATGCTCTATTACGTCAATCACAAATTTTTCACAACTGAACCCGTTGAGTTGAGGATAACGTGAACAATGAACTAACAGCAAACAAACGCTTTCCGTAATGTGGATGACAGAAAAACAGGAATTTGTGACAAAGTATCTTGTCACCTCCGGATAGAACAAGTATGATCCGGAAAATATCAATCGATCTTTAATTGATCGGATAGAACAAGTATGATCCGGATAAAACAAGTATGATCCGGAAAATATCAATCGATCTTTATCTCAATTAAACGTGAGGATCCAATTTACACGCCATATTGTAAACACAGCAAAGAGATTCAGCAACATTAAAAGCTTCCTCGTCAGAGAACTTTAAATCAGTTTCAAATCCAGCACGTTTCTATTGCAGCTCTGAGAACAGTTGAGAAAGGCTCGGCTCCATCAGATACGAACTTGTAATACAGTGTATGAAACGAAACGTGGTGGACAATGTAAAGAGGTACCTTCCAAAACTCTATGCCTTCTTCCCGTAGAAGAGAACAATTCAAGACCAGAATGTCGGGCAAAGTGAGAGGGTATCTGGTTAAAACCTGAAAATGAAAGCAGAGAAAATAAACCACTGATGCTTGTTTAGAAGAGATAATGAATGCAAACGAACCTCTTAAAATATTCCCCAACAGCTGAAACGCCGCAAATAGACACCAGCGTTAAGAAAGTCGAATTCCTAAATAGCGCATAAACGACAATGGCAGGCTATGGCATTTTAGGTTCTTCTTTAAAAAAAAACCTTAACATGGAGCATTTTTTCAAACCATGACATGCCAGATGAAATGACAACTATTCTTACTGCGTCATAGAAGTGAACTTTTTAAAGAGCACAATTAAATTTTTCCACGGGGCGATTCTGGAGAACTGCAGTTTGTTACGGTAGGAACTGATTGCAAACACTGCAGGAAAAATGGGTCGATTATAGGGATTGAAGGGTTTGGATCCTTTTAAAGGGGTAGGCGGTGGAAAACACGTGATTTACACCAGCTGGGCGAGCAAGCCTTTTTCGTTTTGCTTTACCAGGCACAGTGCAACGTGAATGAAAAAATTTCCCAAAAAACATCAATATTTCCCTTTTTCTCAAAGTTCTACCTCAAATTCAATCAAAATGGAAGTTCTTTCGAAATCAGGCTGTGGAGGCGGAGCCCAAGTAAGTTTCAACGGCCAAAGCCGGAGCCGAATTTTTTAAATGGTGAAATGTAGCCTGAAATTTGTGCACCGGCGTCACAGACTTAGTTTGTCGGACAAGCGAGTTTTACAAAGAATACAATCGTTTTTTTTTTGTTTTCAACGGACAAAATCGTTCTGGAGCCCAAAACTTCCAGATGTTGGAGGCGGAGCCAAAAAAATTGGATGCCAGGAGCTGGAGCCTGACATTTGAGTTCCGGCCCCACAGCCTTGGCTGAAAGCACCCTGAGGTAACAGCCAACCAAGTAGGCGCCACTTTACACAGGGCAACAATTCTAAGGTTAAAGCAGGGGTCTCAAACTCAAATTGATCCGAGGGCCACATAACGACATATGAAAGCAACCCAGGGCCGTATTGTGACTATAGGAGGGCCGCCTTATGACGCTGACGCAACAATGGCGGTACCTGACCTTAGTAGAAACAGCTTTTCCATTTTATGCCCTGCGGAAGGTTACAGGCATGTCAATTAAAGCCGCCCCTGCGTGTTTGAAAGGAACTTGTTCACTCGCACGCCGAGCACTTCTAAACACCGATTAATAAACTAAATAACTTAAATGTCGATCATTTGAAAAATCCCCAAAAAAGGCACGGTGGGGCGCATGCGGCCGCGTGCTGAGAACCCTGGATTAAACAGAAAAGCACGGAACACAAGGAGAGGCGCCATGTGCGTGTGACACGCGCAGGCCACAGAAAATCGCAATATGATCCGCAAGCCGTTCTTACTGTTGGCTGATACGTCTCCGCCACAGCATCCCACGACTTGGTGTGGACTTGCGCACACATGCTGTTCTTGATCAACGCTGTGAACGGGACCTCGCGCTTCGGCTCGCCTGCGACATCGTGCGGATGTTTTGAAAGTCACGTGACATGTTACGACACAAACCCTGATGCAAAGTGCCTGGCAGCTTGAAAACGCAAACCTCTTAATACAACTACAAGTGCTTTAAACTATCCGCCATAAACTACAACCGGCTGTTACCTTGACTTACGGTCGGCTAATAAACAAAGAAATCAGTTTTCATCTTCGCGGCAACCAACTGGATGCGTTCATTACCGGAATAAGCTCTGCGTCTCACCAGGTTTGCCCAGCGACGGGTAGACGAGGTTGAAGAGGAACTGGGTCGTGGTGCGTTCTGTCACTCGGCCGTTCCTCACTTGCTCCACGATCTTTATCTCGGATCCAAAAAGCCGCTCAAGCAGCGATCTCTGTTCCACAACTGCTGGCTCTTCGCAAAGGTACGATAAGAAATTTAAAAATAAACAAATAGCTTACGCCGGGAATTTTTGCTGGGCATTCACAGTGGAGTTGGTCCATGATGGCTTGAGCAAATGAAACAAGACATTCAAATATATGTTGCGGTGCTTCCATACCTGGCATTTATATGTTAGCAGAGGTCTCAAACTCAAATTGGTCCGATGGCCAAATGAGGACTTATGAAGTAACGCGAGGGCCGCATTATAACGCTTACGTAACAATGACGGTATACCTGAGCCTTACGAGAAACAGCTTTTGCATTTCTTTTCGTGCGAAATGTGTGATTTATAGGCAAAACATTTCTAGCCGTCTCTACGTTGTTTTAAAAGGAACTTGTTCACTCGCTAGCCAAGCACGTTTAAACACCGGTGAATGAACTAAACAATGTAAATGTTAATTATTTGAAAATTCCCGAAAAGCATCGCGGGCCGCACAAAACGCCATCGCGGGCCACATACGGCCCGCGTGTTTGAGACCTCTAGGTTAAGGCAACATCTTGATCAGTACAAGTTTGTGCCTGTTTGGTCACGATTGTAATTTAAGTACAGGTAAAATTAGGAGCCTGGCCAACTTCCACGGGTCGGACCCGGTGGGCGGCGTTTTTCAAATAAATAAAAGCGCAAGAGGCAAAAGAAAACACAGGTTCACAGAACACATGGCTCAATGGTAGAGGATCCGTTTTTCCATCGGAAGGTTGTGTGGTCGATCCACAGCCACTCAGTCAATCGTCGTAGCGCTCCTTGGGCAAGAGCATCAATAGGAAATTACCGGCTCCAACCTGTCGCCATTATTGCTGTCACGCAAATCATAATAAAATAAACGCGTGACAAGGACAGTTTACTTTTAAAAACGCAATCAAACGTGAACCGACCTTTTGAGTTGGGTGCTTGCTCCGTCGACGGTGAGTCGTTCGAGGCGAGTAGTAGCATGTCGTCATCTTCTGACGTAGTTGCTGGCAACGTCTCCTGACAAACAGATGGTTTTGTGACTCATAGTGGCTGATTTTCGTCAACAAACAGCTTTATCAGTTTTGAAAAGCAATGACGAACCCCAAAGCACATCGATTCAAAGCCATAGCTTCATAACAACTAGGGAGGTGTTAAACTTCACGTGGCAATATTTAGTTGGTTCGCAGAAAGAAACTGCGTCAGACTAGTCAGCATTTCTCTGTTTCTTAACACATTTTTGTCAGGCAAGGGGCAAATTTCAAACTTCGGCCTGCCAACTGCCGTCACCACCCCAAAAAAATAAAAAACTTTGCGTCCACTTACGCCGTGAAGCTGCTGCAGAATAAACCGGTTCCAGTTCTGGATCAGCTGCCCGAGGTTCCTGTTGCTCGCTCCCGAGGCCCGCTGCTCCGACTTGTCGGTGTTCTGCAGGAGGCCGAGGGCAGTCGCCTCCGGGATGGTTCGGAACGCTCGGAGGAAGTTGCTCGCCTAGGAACAGGGCACAAGGTACTGTGGGTCTGGAAACGAAGCAACTTTGAGGTCGATCCGCGGTTCTATTCACGCGGGCGGCGAATAAGCTTATCTCGTTTAGAGATGCAACAGACCAGTGTTTCCCTGAGTATGGGTCGCGAAGGGTCAAAAAATTGAAAACGAACTTAGCAATTTACTGCCAAAAATCATCCATACAATCATTATTTGCTTCGTGTTGAAATACGCGGTTTGAGGCTTGGCTTGGGTCGCGAGATGTTCACCAAACTCAGCTTTAGGTCGCGCTCCTAAAAGCTTGGGAACCGTTGCAATAGACGATGTGGAGAAAGTAGGTAATGGTGGGGCATGAAGATGTGGCCAATAATCTCTCTAATTACTGAAGTTTTGACGTGATTTCATTAACTTCTTGAAGCGGTATCATGATTTGTAGTTTGAAGGTCGTTTGAAAAAAAGCAGGCAGAGTTAACGTACGAGATAACTTAACAAAGACATGCAATGAGGTTCAAACAGGCAGAGTTACAAATCAACCTTAAACACTAACCTTGAGCAAGATGTGCTTTAGTTAAATTTGATAAAAAGTTTCGAGAAAATATTTTTCATCAGCCGTGCCACAAATTTTTTCTAAAGTAATTAACGAATTAACATTGAGATAAAATGGCTTTCAAAACTTGCTAAAAACAGTTGAGGTAATCAGCTCGTTCTTTATAAAAGCAACGGTCCCCAACCACTTGGTAACCGCTTCGTCAGGCAGCTCACCAGAAGCACACCACTCATGGCTGAGTCAAGCATGTGGAAGAGGAACCCAAGCTCCTCAGCCAAGTCAAACTCCTTGTTGAGATTGTGATGACTTTGCAACCCACACCTCAGTGGCTCGATGAAGTACAGGACCTGCATGGTAGAAAAACGAAAGTTTTGGAAAAACACAGTAGTTTCAATATATAAAGAAAAATGCGTGATCGCAGACAGTCAACGTATTGCAATAAAATTCGATAGACAGTATAAACTGTTGTCAAAATTACTCGCAAACTTTACGAGAACTTTCCTGCAAAAACTTAATCTATTTGTTCCATTGATACACTCGCATGTTATCAGCTTAAGCTATGGCCACTTCCAGAACAATGTCCAGGTGTTCTTATACGCGAGAGAATATAAAAACTTAGGCAGCAAATTTAGTTCAAACGAGCGACATAATCAGCCAATTTGAGCAGCAACAAGGTTGTTGTAGCAACAAGGTTGTTGCGACAAGATTCCAAAAGTTGGCAGTAAAAGATTCTGCAAAAAGTGCGAGGGGTTGATCTTGTTATGCATGTGGTTGAGCGTGGCCTTGCCAAACACAACATCTCACAGTATAAAGAAACGATGCAGAAATCATTCACAGCGATGATACAATCATTTCGCAACGATGTCACAGCAATTCCCTTTCGCTGTCACGGAATGGGACAATTCGGCGATGCCGTTTCGGTGATAAATCGGTTATATAAGACAGAACACTTTGTGGGAGCGCTTTTTGTGGACTTCTTCAAAACAATTGTGCTTAACTTTAGGGTTCAGGTTTAAGGTTTAGCTTTACGGCAAACAAACATCCTTTGCAATCTAACCTTCGAAGTACAGTAGACTTCGCCTATAACGACGCTTTTTCTTCGGTCGCGGTAGAATCCCTATCTTTTAAGTGCAGAGTTCGGCTATATCGCCACTTCGCATATAGCGACGTTTTTCGTCGGTCCCTTGAAGTGACGTTATAGGGCGGTTCTACTGTATTTCAAAAACACACTTTTTTCGCATAAAACATTGCGACCACCATCGCCGAAACGTCCCTTCGCCGAAATGTCCTAGACCTCGAGTCACGACCATTTCACGATGATGATCACATGAGACCATTCACAAGCGATCTAAAACGATGAAAAAGTCATCATTTAAACTGTCCGCAAAAACACGCGACGAAAGCATCGCTGCACTACCCGGTCTGCAGCAATCTTGGCACTCGCCTGTAACATGCAATTGCAGTATGCGTTGGGAACATTCGGGTCCAGTCCAGCGAAGTTGGTTTTGTTGTAATGCTGGATCATCTCGTTCTCCTCCTCACCCAGCTTCGAATACTTGAAAACGACTTTCCGGTACTTTTTGGGCACCATGTACAGATGTGGCTGCTCGTCTCTTCCGAGCGGGGAGTCGGGCACAGCCGCCTTCTTGCCCTTGGTGTCTTGCACGGCGATGTCCTTCAGCTTGTACGGGACCTACGGGCAGGAAGTCGTATGAAAGACTATCGGCTACTTTCTTTTAAAAAATGCCTGGTTTGGCGATCATGATACGCAAAAACAGAGCAGAAACGTGGAAAACTACTTTCGGTGATGAAAAAAAGCAGTTTGTCCACCATAGTTAATGCTTGGCATTTTTTTTAAAATCATTAGGAACAAGCAATGCAGAAGAGCCGCCTTGTTGACATTTGAAAATTGCCGGCCTCTTAAAAGGCACCGTTGCAGAACGGTTGAAAACTAAACCGTGAGCCTTTCATGGAGAACNTGCGTAATACGGCAACCCGCGACGAGCGAAATTTAAAAGAATACTACGAAACNAAAGAAATTCGCAATTACGTATAAATGTCTGAAACGACTACAAATAGAAAAACTGGCAATGAAAATGTCACAACCATCGCCGTTGAACAATCTGCGACAACTTTGCGAACGACGCATTGCATCCACCTGGTTTCTTCGCCTGTTTCCCGGGTTAGGGGCATACCCGATCCCTTGCACGACCTTCATGCTGCGCAGCAGGTCGGGGTCGATGGGGGGAGGACGGCGGCTGACCGGGATGCAGTGCCTCTTCGGCCAATCAGAGAGCAGGCTCTCCTGGCAGTACGGCATGGGAATAACCGAGAGCGGTACCTGAACAAGCACGCGCGATGAAACAGCGTGGGGCTGATGAGTGGAATTCAAACCACGCACTTTCGTCTTCTGACAAATGAAAAAAGATGGTTTTCAAACCAAGCGCTTTCCGTTTTCTGACAACAAGCGTGAATTATCGGCGCCAAAAAGACACCAAACTTTCACCAAAACGAGACGATTTTTTTCACCAAAACGAGACGATTTTTTCACCACAACGAGACGATTCGCACATAGATGGCCAAACACTAGGACGAAAAAAGAAAGTTGTCGCTGGAACCTCGCGTTGCGTGGCAACCGAACAGCGCCGCAAGCGAGCACAGCCACAAGATGGCGCACCGTCTCGTCGTCGATATCGATGTGGTCGAGGTGCTCGGGGAGGTCTGCAAACTCCGGCTCCTTTTGAAACTGATTAAAGGTGGGGGTGCTTGAAGCCGACCATATGTGAGTGTAGCCGCCTGTTGAGGATGAAACAATGAAACAAGTCAAGAGGTTTTGCAATTGGTTCGAATCGAAAATCTGAAAACATGTGGCATGTGATATTATTTTTCGTTTACCTCGCCATTCGCAAAAGCGCCATTTACAAATAAAATTTTCCGAATTGTCATTTTACCTACAAATTTCCAAGTTGCAAAAGTCTTCTTCAAACGTACTTTCCTTAGGTAGTTATTGTAAATTATTTTATCGACACGTGTTAAGGTGGTATTTTGTCACCAGACCCCAATTATTGAAATACAAGTAGAATATTTCTTAATTTCTTTGCAGCTTATACCTGGCACGATATTTGATTATAAATGTTTTATTTCAACAAACAATATTTGTTTTCTGTTTAATGAGTTTATTCTTTTTCTCGCAAAAGGTTGTTGGTGGCTTGTATGAGAAACTACCGTTTGCAAATGTCAGTGGCACGTAGTCGCTTGTGCAGCTGCAGTGAGAATTTTCCCGATCACGAATGTAATAAATAGCGTTATTTAAAGCGCCAAACTGAAAACTAATTGCAAAAAAATCTTGAAATTGTCTCTTCTTATTTTTTCACAAAACGCTATACTGCACAAATCCCATATTATTAAATCTCTCCCATCCTTGAAACAATATCTCTTCGTTGCAGTAAATCTCTCCACTAAGTAATAACTTTTATTATTTAAAAAATATCTCTGGTCGTTGAAAAAAATCTCTATTATCATTAATTCTTTCACAAAAACCCAAATTCTAATTCTTTTCATCACTCACCAGAGTCGGCGAACCCAATCGCTTGCATAGAACGCGCCACGTCCACGTTGGTGATGGAAGTGCCGGGGAGGTTGACCTGATAAATGGGGGTGTTGGGAGTGACTGCCGCGTTGTCCTCGATCATCAGGAACTGTCCGACGTGCGAAACCACCATCATCCGTCGCGTGTAAGTTGACAGAAACCTGTGGATGACACCAACGGCGATGAGGCACGTTGTAGTGGGGTTAATAACGACAATCCAAGAAGCACGAGGTAAAAATTCATTGCCTGTTGCTAAGCAGCAAAATGCTGCTTAGGACGCTGCAGGATTTAATTTTAAAGTTTTCACGAAAAGTTGTGAAGTACATGCGCAACAAATCCCGTCCATGTTTTGTTCTTGGTTAGTGCCACACCAGATATTATGAGAGAATATGGATTACATTTAAAAAAAATTTTTTAAGTTTTTCCACTATCAGACAAATGTTACATTGTTCCCAACGCGATCTACCAACTAGGAACAATAATCTCAGCCTCGATAAAACTCGGCCTCGCTGACTCGTTCTCGATAAAATTCGGCCTCGCTGACTCGTTCTCGATAAAACTCGGCCTCGCTGACTCGTTCTCGATAAAACTCGGCCTCGCTGACTCGTTCACTCGTTCTCGATAAAACTCG
>JGI24158J21664_10003002_pt1 | contig 20893 bp, 10 predicted proteins | sample Ectturendosymbi3_FD_21664 | JGI IMG/M metagenome (IMG submission 21664) | reverse complement strand
TTTGAAGCTGACTTTCCCAGTCAGAAGGCAACAGAATTATAACAAAGTGTGGAATTTGAATCCTTTCGGCTTCCACTGGGGCTTTTGGGCACAAATCTAAAAAATCACCAATGTCGATAAGCATTTCTTAGCAGTGTAAAACACTCTGAATTCTGTATAAGAGCTCTCCCTTGGTGGCTCTAACAAGACCTGGTAATCCAAACGTTCGAAGATCTTGTGCAAAATCCAACCACCTACTTGACCAAAAAAGAGTTGAGCGCCCTGGTTGATAGCAAGACCAGGGGTCTTCTTAGAGGGATACAAGATGGCCTAATGTGGGCAACGTTGCAACAAGACATGTGCCGATGTGTATGGTCTGAAATTTCAAGAAATTTTCAGCAACAGCCAAGTCTTCAATGGATGTTTTGAATCAACAAATGCTGATATTTCTAACATATTTTCATACTTACAGTTCACAGTTGGTATTCGTTATTTTAGTCAGTTAAACTGAAATTCTAACAGTGTTTCTCAGCGACTAATCTGATTTTAAGCTTATTTTACAACACGTCTACTTGGTTGTGCGAATGAAACTTTTGTGGAAGAGAAGAGTGTGAACGGTCTTTTCAAATGTTGCAAAGCACTGCTTTAGATGAAACGAAAGTCTGCCTAATGATTGGCGTTGATGTTCCTGGCGCATTTTAGTACTTGGAAGAGAGGAGGTAGAACTGGCGATCCATACGCCGTTAAGACAATGCTTTGCTGCTCTATAGTAGGACCTGCAGTGTGATCCTTTGGACAAACTTGAAATGTAAACCATGTCCGTCTGACAGGTAATGTTCGAGAATCTAGCACAAAGCGAGCAGTGTCTTTGGCAATTAGAATGAAAAGAAGATCGGTACGCGCTTTCTCAGATGCATAAGTCTAAGATCATTGATAACGGGCACTCAGTGCCGTAGAAGCCCAACTCTGCCCCCCAAAAATGCTTACAGGGGCCCCCTAATGGTGATTTCCAAAAAAACTTTTTCGACGTAATGCTACATCTCGAGGCCGAATGGCCTTCAAAACAAAATATTCTAATTGCAGACACAATTTTGGCAGAAGCAGGCCCGTAGCCAGGTTTTAAGGTTTGGGGGAAGATACATTTTTAAGGGGAAATATAGTTGTTTTTATCGTATGTTTAAAACAAATTTTTTTGACCACAACGAAATCTGAGAGGCATAAAAAATACTTGGGGGATAACCTCCTCCGAATTTCCCCCCTGTCTGCGGGCCTGGGCAGAATCGTTGCCAGAAATTCTTCCATTGGGCTTCTTAATTTTTGTGTAGAGGGCCTAGACATTTCTGAAAGTTTATATTTAATTCACAACATGAAGAGCATTTGCAGATTGTGCAAATTATTTATAAATATTTCTCGTAGTTTTCAACTAAAGTTTTTTGAACAAGCTTAACAAAAGGAATTGGGTCGTAAATCATTGTCATTTAATTGACGGCTATTTTTAGAGACGTCGTAATAAAATGCAAATACAAAAAATATTTGCAGGAAATCAGAATCAATTCTATCGTTCAGCTAAGAAAACAATATTACCAAAGCAGCAAACATGAGGTCAGTCAAAGCATGTACGCCGCGATGAACGTTTTCTTACATTAGCGCAAATTGATAAACTTTACCATAAGCTTAAGTGAAATATGCTGTAGTGTAAAGCGTGCGCTTTGGGCTTTTCACTGGCCAAAATACGCATGCTTAAACCTCGCTGATGTTTGGACTTGTTGATCTCCTGATGCATGGCACATGTTTCGATTAATAACATTTTGCATCTCAACTCGCCTATTAATGTTTACAAATATAGACTAAGGCCTACGTGGGCGTTTTGCCGCATGTGACCAGGGCTCCCATTGAGTTTTTTTCCACCCGGATCTGTTTTTTTAGTCGACCTGGGTGTGTAGGTTTAATTATGAAAAATCACCTTAAATCTGCGTTTTTTGAAGTGATAAATTCATCAGCAACTAAAACTAAAAACATCAGCAACTTTAATGTGTTCAATAATATAAAGGTAACTTTATATAACAGTGTTTACATGCGCACATCAGCTGAGAAACTACGCATATCTGATAAAGCAGAACGTGTTCCATCGGTTTCATATCCTCGTATAAGATCTTTGTCACGGTGATAGGTGTGCGGGAGTGCGTGTGTTTGGGGATGCAAAAAATGTTTGCCCAAATTTGCTCTTGTGTTTCCAAATAACGCATAAACAGCAAATCTTAACATTAAGACTAAATCGTACCATTGTAAACAAATCAAGGTGTCTGCATGCCTATTTATCAATTACCGGGGTTCAAAGCCGTACACCCTCAACTAGCAATCAAAATTCTGCATAGCCACATGTAAACAATGGTAGGCTAATACTGTATTTATTGTGTTGAAAAATGTTAGCTAATTGCAATAAAATCTCCCAAAAATTGCTGTTCATGATTCCAGTTCATTCAAAAGCAGTGCCTATTTTGCCATCAGGGACAAAAAAGGACGGCAAAATAGTCTTGGATTATTTTGTTGTTTTGGCCATTATTTTGCCGTTGGTTTGGTCATCATTTTGTCTTAGTTGGGAAAATAGGCACTTACCTATATGTGAATGAAGCTGCATACTTTGCCCAAATGTTCAAAATTTTTGCCCGAATAATTGCTAATTTTTCAGCGTTGGGGATGCGACCGCATCTCCACGCCGTACGCTTATGGTCACGGTTGTATACAGCGATGTGTTGGAAGGCAAGCGCAGCACTTGCTTCGGGCCCCTCTCAAGGTATTTCGTGCGTAAATATTCCTCACTTTTGGTGAAAAGTTTATTATCCGCTCATATAATATTTTCCGAACCACATCTTAATTCACTACTCTGCGTTTAAAGAGGCCCCAAGAGCAACTGCTATGTGTAAGTAGGCTACTCTGCTTCGAAAGGAGCCCCCAACAACAACTGTAACGTGCAGGTAGGCCTACTCTGCATTGCAAGGGCCCCCAACAGCAACTGCATTCTGTAAGTAGGCCTATTCTACTTTCAAAGGGCCCAAAATATCAACTGTAACATGTAAGTCCTACGCTTTCATAGAGGCCCACAATAGCAATTGTAATGTGTAAAGCACCTTGCGCTTTCGAATGGGCCCAACTGTAATGTATAAGTAGGCTGCTTTGCTTTCAAAGGGGCCCCCAACAGCAGTTGTAATGTGTGAACACCTTGCTTTCAAAGGGAACCAAATTAACTGTAATATATAAGCACTTTTCTTTCAAAAAGTCCTCAACTTCACTGAGTTCTAGTGCTTCATATTTCAATTTAGAGGGTCGAAGCTTTCTTTGTGGGCTAAGTGGTGATGGGACTGAATTTTGAGCCCCTGCAACAGCTGAATTTTGGGCATCTGTGACAGCGTGCCCCCCCCAATTGGGGGGTATGGAGTACGGCTGATATGGCTCTGCGGGCACTATAAGGAGCAATGCGATGGCGCCCGGCTAATACCAGCCTGCCCTGAAAATGCTCTCAGGATTTATCCACGTTGCAACAGTACAGGCAAGACTTGACAAAGATCTGGGCTTATTCGAGAAGTATGTGCACATTGTGGAGAGCTTTATTTCCTTACGCAATAAATTGCGATTGATTCGCGTGGTGATGGTCACTGCTGTGACTTTACTATTATAGCTGAATGATGAGTACAAGCTTGAATCATTGCAAGACGATGGAAGCAGAACCAGGCAAGAGATTCCTCAAACATCCTGCTACGAAGCAAGAGCCTGTAATTGTTGCCCAGTAAAAGTGTACACTAAATATTTCTAACCAAAATCAATTCAATTTACTTGATTTTACGGAATTGTACCAGTTTCAATTGCTGCCGAGACTTAGCCTTGTGTTGACTCCTCTGCACTTTTTCACTGCTCGGGTTACGCACTGGTATTCACGTCACGTTCACCTGAGAGGGAGCACGCAAGTGCGGAGGTATTCTTGTCAATCAGAAGTGCTAAAATAGCTGTTGTGGTCGAAACGTACACCACTAGCAGGTCTGGTGAGGGGTTCTGTGAAAGTCAACTCTTATTTGGCTTAACTGAGGTGCTCTCACGCATCGTCTTTAGAAACAGTACGTAGTTCCTCTAAAAATGTTTCAATGTCAACATTCGTTAGTAATGTCTTTACTGGCTGCGCGGACTTGAAGATACGCTAGACATGATACTAGGTTTCTTGTGCAAATACATTGTGATAGTGATTCGCTTGTGTAGGTGACTGCTGTGACTTAAGTATTATTGTCCTAGCTTAATCTCAGCTGAAGTTTCGAAACAGGAGCAAAATGTTTTTTTTGTTGATACTCATCTTGTAGCATTAAAACAAGCATTCGAGCGCAGTGGGTGAACACATCTGCGTGTTTTTGTTTGTTTTTTTTGCTGTAGAATCGAAATTGAGAAGATCATTGGTGAAATGTGATCTGCATTTCGTGAATGAGGTAGGTTCTTTTTATGACAGAGTTTCAAGAAACCCACCGTCGAACGGACAATGACACATAGGTCTAATCGTTGTGACTTCAGCTGGTCTGTTTATGGTTGAGACTTTTCTGTTCATTTGTGACGAATGTACGTGATATCACACAACGTCTTCACCTTACGCGTCAGATACACCACAAAAATTTGAGTCGAAAATGATTTTGTCATCTCTCATCACTAACGGCACACTGGGTTCAAATTTTTCCGAAACAACCACACCATCATATTCAAACTAGGGTTCGTCAGTTACTGGTTTGCTCTCATTTCTTAAATACGCAGTATGCAGTAAGTCATGAACTGCAATGCTTACTAATGGGCGTAAAGCAGGTGTTTCACAAAATATGTTATTATAATCGAAGCAGTCGTTTCAAGAACTGGTGTGAACACCATCTGTTAAAAGTTAATATATTGCGGTGCAATTAAATTCGACGCGTTTGTGAGATTATCTCTTCACTTTTTGAAAATGGTAAATAATAAGAAAAAATTTTGCTCTTGTTCGAAGATTGTTCATAAAAACTGAGTGCCTCTGTAAACATACATCAGAGTTCCCACGGCGATAAACAACAACAAACAAGCAATAGTTTCAGCATTACAGTATGTAATTTCATTGAAAAACAGACAATATTTTCTGCAGGAGCTTGATCAGATATTTAGTCAAGTCCCCGCAGTTACACATAGCTTGAATCACTCGGGATATTTGACTTTCGGGCCTAATAGGAATCCTAAACCAGGCTTTAAAATTATATGTCACGTTTGGGCAGTGTTCCGGTTGGGGCCGATTTCGAGCTTCAAAATGAAACCCGCCTGCGAGTCTAAACTACAGTAGATGCATTGCAATGGGAAAGCTGCGCATGTTGCTCTGTTTTTCTAAGATATATTTAGATATCACTAAACTCCCATTGCTAATCAAATCGAAATGTTATGGGAAACGCATATGTTACAACGCTACCAACAACAAACCAAACCAATACAAAACAAACCTTACCTTATTTTCAACAGTCTGCCGAAATTACTGCATAACCAAAACGTCTTTTCAACTTGTTAACGAATGTAACGGCTTCATTACTTTGGTTTTGTACACAATGATCAATTGCGCACTGAGTTATTGGATCAATCTTCTCTTGTCTCAAACAGTGTTTGAGTAATGATACTTGCTACTATGATTCATGATTGAATAGCATTGCTTTTGAGGTATTTGCTTTGAGAGGCAGAGGCTTGATAAATGCCGATTTTTGTTACGTTTGCATGAGGCGCGGTCGAGATATAGAGCAGTGTTTCTCAAACTTTTTTATTCCATCGCCCCCTTTTCACTCTCGACACGTCGTTTTCGCCCCCCAAGCCTGATAAAGCAAACACAAGTTTGTAAATTTAAATTATTTTATTTAAAGAACGTATTAAATAGCTGAACCCAGCCATTAAATAGCTGAACTAAGCAATTGTATTATGACGCTAATATTGCGTTCAGAATTCTTGTGAAAATACCTCGTAATCCAAGGCTACGGGGCCGGAGCGCCGGAGCTGGGCATTTTGCCCGGAGCAGGAGTTCAAAATAAAAACCAGCAGCCGGAGCTGAAGTTATGGCAATTTGAGAGGTAGCTCCTGCTCCGGGCCCCTTCCTAGATACTAACGGTTTTGCCAAATAGACTTACGTGTGCTCTTTATAGCACACTAAACGAGATTGTTGCGAGCTACGACACTGGACTGCAACAAAGGATGTGCAACCCTTTGATGTTTCTTTGGTTTAATAATCGCTAAGGCTGTGACATCGTAGGTGACAGGCGTGGTGTTACTTGCTGAACAATGGTTCTCACACTGTTCTAAGAGCCACATGCAAGCTTCAAAGCATCCTTTGTGCCGCTTTTAGCAATCCTTTTGTAACAATCTATTTGATTAAGAGCTTATGATGCCTACTGCTTAGGCGAAATACAGTATATACTCTGTAAGAGCTTGGTGTCTGATTCTTTGCTGGAGAAGGACTCCTTTCGATAGGCAGTCTTTCAGTAACACCTCTAATATTTTGTGTAACAGTCTTCGTTAGTGCAATAAAACAAAACGCAACAATTGACATGCGGAAAAAATTTTTAGTGCGGCCCTCTAACAAAATTCTAGGTCTGGATTTGGCTCCCTTCAGCGAAATGGTTGCGAACCACTGTTGTAGAAGTAAAAAACGTAACTACCACAGCATCTTGCTTTCTAGTCAGAATTATCAAACTGGGTCTGTAGAGTAGTGTAACGATCTAAAAAGAATTGAACTATAATGAATAGGTATATAATAAAATATCCGAAGCTTCTGTAGCTGTGTAGTCATGCTGCTAGCAGGGAGTATGATAGATATGATACCATTGCAGATTTAAGCGTAAAGTGCACGGCACGCCATTGTAAAGTAGGAATCTTTATTAGAAACCATTAGGCTTACTAGCAAGGTTTCCCAGATTATTTTTCAAAGTTTACTAGGAAACATTACGTTTACAAGCAGTAGTGTAACATGAAAGTTATAGATAATTGGTAGCAAACTAGCATTGCTTTGCATGCCAGTACATTATCAGACAGGTATAAAAATCAATGTAAACAAATGTGGACTTTTCTTGAAGTTTTCATCTGTGGAAAAAATCTGATTTCAGAACGATAACCATCAGTCTTATTTTCTCCTAAGCTTGGCGTGTTAAATTGTACTTTACTTGCGACTCATCACTGCTTATTTTGAGTGCAAAAGACAAGAAATCAGAAATTTTCAGCTATTTTTAAAAAGTGAAATGTTAATTTCTTCTCATACTTTTTCTGTGAACAAAGGGCTTTTAAACAATCTTCGCATTTGTGTCAATGCAAATGTGTACGTGTTTAAAAGAGCACATGAGAGTCGACTATGTGTTTTGCACTCTTTGCATGGTTTGCCGGGGCAGCGCTGTTAACTGGAATCGCCAAGGCTGCAACAGGCAAAGCATGCAACGAGTGCAAAACACCTGGTCACTTGCGACTGGTCTGCTTTTAAATGCTCTGACACAAATGTAGTTTTCCAAACAGCCATTTTCTTGATTCTGGTAGTAAGAATTAATAAAAGATTCTCAGGCATTGACGGAAAAACCGGCGATTGCCTTTCCAGAAATTGTTTATATTTTCGTGATCTTGAGTTACGTTTCTGCTAGAGGCTGTTCTCGGAATCGTCTGAATAGGTGATTGCTGTTTTTTCGCTGATTTCCTCACGATAAGAGCGCTGCTTGTACAACATTGCTAGATTAAATTACTCAAAAAGGTTTGGTGTATTTTCTTAGGTTTGGGAACTTGATTTAATTCATTTTCTATTCAACTTGAGGCACACCAAGTCAATAAAATATTAATGGGTGAAAACGACCAGAAGTCGGAGCCATGAAAAAAGAGAGCTCCGAACTAGAGCAACACTCATGAAAACCAACATCTCCGGAGTCGGAGCCGGAGCTGTGCCATTTTTACGACGGCTTCGCAGCCCTGACTTATCCAGGCTGTAACCGGGCACATAGACGATCCAGAGTAAAAATTTAACAGATAAATTGCTGTAGCAACTACCTCCAATGATTATATCATAGTAAAAAAATGCATGAAACTAAGTTAACTCAGTGATGGATTAGTGGTTGAGCATTTTCGCCCCCTTCATGTTGTTTCGCCCCCCTGTCGCCCCCTTTGGATTTTTCCCCCTTGCCATTCAAAATCGCTCCCAAGGGGCGATTCCGCCCACTTGAGAAACACTGGTTTAGAGTGAAATGTTAGGTAAACACATAATTGTTTATCTTTTTCATTTAATAGGTTCTTAAAAATAGATTTTTGAAGGAGTACTTTAACATGCCTTAATGGAATCTAGTATTGAAGACCACACATTTGGACCAACAGATGTAATGGAACATTTCCCGAAAATAAGTCTTCTTAAAGCAAAAATAGGTTGTCAGAAGCAGATAGTCTTGTGAAGTGGAAATGATTACAGGTGGTTGGAATAAAATAGTCATAAAAATGGTGTATAAGCAGTTTACGTCCAATTCACTACCGATATTCCTTACTGATAAGCATAATTTTCATCACAATGCATCATTGGTACAAGCATAAGCGAACTTTACGTGGCAATAGACACGCAAATGCAAAACTGCAGCACTGCTTCAAAGCATAGAAAAAATTTCCAAGTGTGCGATACATAAAGCAAAGCCTTCAGCAGCTTTGCTTTGACTTCCACTTCTTAAAAGCTGTCTGCCACTGCTGGAAAGAATCCTTCCACATTCTCATGGAAGCAGATTGATTAGGACAACCTTCAAGTATGGTATGAAAACTCTAAAATTTCTCAAAAAGAAAAAGCGTATATATTCACATATCTTCATGCATTGAGCTTAGCAATACCACCAGCTGCTATCAAAGAAAGAGTTTTTCAAAATTACGCAGTGTCTTTTCAGCAGAAATTCTATGAGAATTCCATTCTACAGAATAAGTAATTCTTAATGAAATGCACCCTGTTCGTTCTGTGATAGACATTCGTTCAAGAATAACGGTTTGAACAACCAATCTGCTCATAGTGGTTTCCAAATTCAAGCGAAATATTTTACAACGTAGACCCGAGAGATTTACTACTGTTTTCCAAATCACTGCATATAATTTTTGAACATTGATTTTCATTATTCATCTGCTGATATTCTTTACAACTAAGTCACATAACCTACAGGAACAACAGGCATTCAGTGGCACTGCTTGGTGGGTGCTGGTCAAATCAGACCAAAGGTTTATTACGAAGGTTGTACACTTACCATTTGTGTGACATTGGTTTCCTGGTACGCAGGTAATCCCATTCCAATAATAAAAATCTTTGCAAGCACAACCAGCTGTACAAACTTCAGTGCAAACTTTTTCTCTGACCAGATCGTCGCAGTTAAGATGACAAGGTTTGCATGACCTGTATACTTGGTTGACTGGACATGCTGATGAAGAAAATTGGAGTGACATTTTAGCGTTTTGAGTAAATTCAAATATTGCAAGCTAGTTAGACATGATTTGACGTTTCATACGCCAGCAAATTAGAATAATCAAAAGGCATGCATCCTACAGATATTAACACCTTATTATGGAACATTTACTGTCAGGTATATGAGGGAAACCGACAAGATCTTTGACATTTGTGTCAAATGCATTGCCTGATAAGCCAAAAGGGACACGTTTTTTTTCAAGCATTGCAAAACATGTGCAGCACAAATCAAACAAAAGGTGAAGTTCTTATAACAGTGTTATCATTTTCATGAAAACGTCAAACGGCTACCACTGTACAGTAAATATTCTAAGCGACTACAAAAACGAGTAAAATGTAACAAGAACAACAAGCAGCTGTAAATCCAAGAGTTGGGTTTTACGTATGTCGAGAACAATAAAAAACAGATCTTATGGTGACGCCGTTGATGGTTTTGCCTTTGAAGAGGGTGGTGATGTACCTGTCGGATTTATTGGTCTCCCTGTAGTAGTAGCAGGAACAGTTGTGAATGACGTAGCTGCGCAGATGTTCAAGAGGTTGAAACGCTATCAGGGCAAATATTTGGAGAAAAACACATGCATCAAAATGTTTATTCTTATGCGACATATTTTTGGTACAAATGCGTTTTTCAATAAAAGGGATATTTTTTACTTGTGAAAACGTATCTGGAATATGAAATTGGATTTCAAACACTTCAAGCTTGCATATGCAGGGGGTTCAGTAAAAACTGTGTTATTATTTAAGATGTAATATATCTGAGTAACTGAAAATCCGCGTACGAATGATCTCAAACACGCTTGTTGTTTAGAATTCCAAGATTATTCTTAAAAATTAGGTTAAAGCATCAAATGTTGACGACTTAAAAAATAATTTCAAACGTTTTCAATATGTGCACCACCATTGACGCGCTGCACACCAAACCTTTTCTGGTGTTTCGCACAACGTTTTCCTTAACTTTCTCTAGTATCTCTTGCGATACTTGTGGTCATCCAAATCTTTTTGTCTTAACAAATCAACTATTTTTTGACTTTTCATGTAATATTCGAATATTTATTGAAGCTGTTTTTTTTTATGGAATTCGTTATAATTGAAAGTGTCCAAGTCTCATTCGACTGCGTTGTAGCATACTCTACAGTATCACACAAAAATTATTTTCTGTTGCAATGGATACTGCTGTGCATTTATATACGAAATAATGAACGCATGAAACATGAAAGATAAATCTTCAGTTTTTTTCTACACAGGCTTGAAAAACATGAGATTATTTGAAAACAAAATCGGCCAAGGTAATAGATTGAATGATCATAAACAGTTTTGGAACACCTTGTGTGATTTTAGGTACAGGTGAACTTATCCTTTGGGATGAATTCTCAGAAAAAGAATTAGAACACGGGAAATTGGAAGACATTCTTCAATTTTGGCTATTACCACGAAAGCCTCCACGACAAAAAGTGGGTTTGTGAAACAAAAGTGGTTGTCATCTTTACCAATTGATTAAAATTCAAGCATCAAACCTAGTTCCTTGCACTTTTATATATTAGAGGGAAAACATTCAACACCACTGAACTCTTCGTCACGTGCATTTTGTACGAGAGCAAATCTGACGTGAGTTTTTCGAGCATATAGAAAAGCATGCGCACTAAAAATCAAACAACACGTGGCGTTTTTATAACTGCATTTTCGTTATTATATAAGCTTGATATGGCTGCTGATTACTGATAAGAAGTTACAAGAACGAGTGAAGTGTACGTACAGTAATCGACAAATATAAATTCCAAGTGTTTGGTTTTACGTGTGTTCAGAACAAACAAAGAAAAACAATCACATGGAGGCGTTGGTGATGAGTTTGGCGACGGAAAAGTTGGTGAGGCACTTGACGCATTCGTTGCTTCCCCTTCTGTAGGAGGAGGAACAGTTGTGGATGCTGTAGTTGTACAGGTATTCAATTGGTTAAAAAGTTATCAGGGCTAACATCTAGATAAAAACAATTACATGAATAAAGATATGCTTATGCGAGTTATTTTTTATCACAAATGCGTTTATCATCGAAAGTAAACGATTTTGAACTTGTGGTGACCTGTCCGGAATTAATTCGAACTTAGAAAATTTCAAGCTTGACTGAGCAGGTTTTTCAACCAACAGTGGATAACCATTTGAAATTATAGTTTATCGGATTAACTACAAGCTCTATATTTGCGTAGAAATGTAAACGGGCTTAAACGCTTTGTGTTAGGAAGATTTATTAAAAAAAGAAAATTCAAACGATGTGGACCTTGTTAAATAATAATTGACGAGTTTTCAATATGTGCGCCACCACTGACGCGCTACCTAGCAAACTTTTTCTGGGTTTCGCGCAGCGATTTCCTTAACTTTCTCTGATACCTCCTGCGATGCTGGTGGTCGTCGAATTGTTTATGGCATAAGCAAACAACCTCCTTTTTGAACTTTTTATGCCATTTTCAAATAGGGGTTGCAAGTGATTTTTGTGGAATTCTTCAGAAATGAACGCTGCACAATCCCATTCGACAATGTTCTGGAATACTCTAACACATTAAATTTTTGTTTGTTGGAATGAATATTATTTTTATATATGAAAAAGATAATTGCATGAAACGTAAAATATAAGTTTTTAGTTTTTTCCACGCAGGTTGGAAAATTTGAATTTTTTTCCAAACACAATTGGCCAAGGTAATAGACTGAAAGATGATAACCAGTTTTTTGAACACCATGTGTGATTTTAGTTGTAGTTGAACTTATTCATCGTCTTTGCGTGAATTCTAAGAAGAAGAAATATGAACACTGGAAATTGGAAGACATTCAGCAATTTTGACCATTGCCATGAAAACCTCTTCGACAAAGGGGTGGATTTGTATAGCAAAAGAACTTGACATCTGTACCAATTGATTTCAAATTCAACCATCAAACCTTGTTTCTTGCGCTTTGATATATTTGGTCCTTGAACTTTCAAGTACATGAGGGAAAACAGTCAACATCTTGGAAATATGTGTCAGATGTAATGCTCTAAGAAATGAGTCTAACGCAATTTTTCGAGCATAAAAAACATGTGCAGCCAAAATCGAGCAATAAGTAACGTATATATAGCTACATTTTCATCTTTGTATAAGCTTGAAATGGCTACTAATTTTCTAGTAAACAGTTTTAAGAACGAGTGAAATGTAATTGCGATGATCTACAAATATAAATTCCAAGTGTTCAGTTTTACACACGCTCACAACAAACAAAAAGTGAAATGACATGGAGACGTTGATGGGCTTGACAACAGAAAAACTGGGGAGTCAATTGACGCATTTGTTGCTCCCCCTTTTGTAGGAGGATGAGCAGGAGTCACAACATTCATAGGTGAGGTAACTGTGTTAGTATTCAATTGCTTAAAAGCTATCAGAGCTAACATCTTGAGAAAACAAATTCATCAATAAGGTCATTCTTCTGCGATGTGTTTTTTTGTTGTTAGTGCGGTTTTTAACAAAAATGATCAATTTGAACGTATGATAATTACAGTAGTCTGATTTNTATAAATTANCCTCAGTTGTTAAGTTCTCTGATGGACTTTCATGAGATGCTGCATTTGCTGTTGTTTCTGTAGATTCTGTCGTATTAGTTGATGCAAAGATCGATGTTGTATAAAAAGTATCAGTGTCGCTGCAATTCTCAGCAACTGTAAAAACAACTGCAATTGTTGTGGGAAATTAGTCCATTTTCCGCATTTGCTGTTGTTTTTCTTGCGTTAGTGGTGATGAGTTCCGTTATGGTGGTGGCCGCAGCAGTAGTAATATGTCCAAAGGTAGTAGGATTAGCGTCTACCGTTGTTGCAACACATGCAGCACCAGCTTCCTCCCCTGTAAAAGCACACGACGGGTCGTTGGTACAGGAATCTCTTGGATAGAAATCAATCTCGGTAGTTAAAACTGTCTGATGCACTTTCGGTAGTGACTGCTGTTGTTTGTTAATAGGTTGTCGTGTCAGTTGAAACAAAGCGCGATGCAGCAGTAAACGCGTCGCTGTTCACAGAAGTTTCAGGGTTTGTTACAATAACTGTAGTTGTTTCAGAGAGTAATAATGATTCCACACTTGCATTTACTGTTATTGCTCCTGCGTTAGTGATGTTGCGTTCCTTTATTGTGCTGGCCTCAGCAGTTTCAATACGTTCAACGGTAGTAGGATTAGCGTCTGCTGTTGCTGCAACATATGCAGTCAAGGGCTTCGGAAGGATTTTTTCAATGGGGGGGAGCCAAAAGTGGTGAAATTTATTTTTTCCCACTCGAAATCAAGAAAAGAACGCTTTTTGCTGAAATTTTCAAACTCCGGGGGAGGCATTTGCAACCGCTTTTTTTAATATATGCTGTTATTTCTCTCCACACCAGGCATGGGATGACAATTTGGGTTCACTTGGTATGGAAAGACCTTAGTATTTGCTAGACCAAGACCTGAAATCTGATCCCCTCTTTGTTCCCATGTAGAGCTGCCAAAAATTGTTTCTAATTTTATTGCTCACTATTATTGACTACGGTATATTTCATTTGCTCAGTTAGCTTTAGCAATTTAATACATCTTAAATGGTGTGAGGCCATTATCAGCTATACACTTACACATGTGGCGGCCTGGAGATGGCGCCACATGTAAAATAAATGGTCACCGCTAGATTGTGCCCATGAGTAACAAGTCACTGTGATAGTCACCACAAGCGAATTATCGTAATTCTCTTATCCTATGTAATAGTAGTGCAACCTAATAGTAGTAGAGTGAATTCAGTGATGGAGCTCTATTGCTGCTGGTTGCTTTCCTGTTAGTTAATGCCCCGAATTTCCATCTTTCTCTTGTGCTTGCCTCAGTAGTTCAAGGCGATGCAGTCAACTGCAACACACATCAACTCAACAGAGATTCTCAAGCACTACTGCGTAACACAAAGTAGTTGGTAGACACATTCTTGTTGCATTACATGTCACAGTAGAGATCATTATGGTGTAAGTAATACTTTAAACCAATCTANGGTCTCTGTGCTGACAACTTTTTTATGCACAAGTCCATAGACTGAAAAGTNAACAGTGATTCAGTTTTCTGGGTGGTTTGACATTCAGCCTTTAACATGCAGTTTTGCTTATTTAAGTGTGAGGGCTGATTACTAACTCTGATTAAAGATTCAATATTACTTATTACAGGATACAAACTCATTTCACAGGCATGTTATGTCACTTTTAGTTACTAGCACATCATTCACATACTACAGCCACAAAAACAATAAAGCACTTAACATCTTTTTTACATACACACAGGTGAGGGGCATCGTGTACAGTAATTACTAATTCAAAGAAAGACAACCCACATCAACACAAGCATTTGTGAACAATAATAGTTTATCAAAACGTGTCACAACAAGAGTTTAAACAACTCATTTTACTTGCTTCATACGTTTAAGCCACTTTTGGACGGTCCCTTCCTACTGTAGGACAGTGAATGTGCAACATGTCACATTTAATAAGTTGCGTTAATCGTTTGTACGCTAACATACTGTAACAGTAAAAGTATGGTGTTGTTATCTGACATCTGTACTCAACTGTAGTAGTGTTAAAACTGTTAACCCAACACCACCTCAATTGAATTACTTGCAAGTTAACTAGCCTACCGCAAGACTCCGAATATTTTCATACATACATTATTTATTATTCAGATTGTCATTCTTGCACGTTAGATATCCCCGAATTAACCACTGTCGTCTGTCACAGCAGATCCATCAGCATAACCTCACCATAACGACTGTCTTCACAACACACTGAACAGAACCCTAACGCTATCTTGGCGACAGGCGATCATATGACCGTCACATGATCCGTGATGCTGATGTCAGTAGAGTTTCCAAAATATTTAAACGGATCTGATTTGTAAAACCGGAGCAACGAAATAAGAGCACATAATCTACCAACTAACGCGTTGCTTCAAAAAATATCAATTGCCTTGACACACACAAATTTGTGATAAACGACAAAACATTCAAAACACCAGATTACATTCGTTGTGAATGCAATCAGCGGATGTAGTGATGCTTGTTTAAATGTGTGAATGTGGAAGATATAAGATAGATTCCACACAAGGCACCCCTTCCGACGCCCATATATGCAGTGCTAGTTTCATCTTAAACAAAGGCGCGTCTGTAATATGGCAATCTGTTGTATGCAAATCAAAGTCATCAGCTGAACTCTTTGAGTCGGCAGATGCTGCTGTTGTTTCATGAGATGCTGTCGTATCAGATGAGGCAAAGCTCGAGGCTGTAGTGAACGCGTCTGTGACGCTGTCTCGGCGCCAGTGAAAAGGGCTATAGTTGATACGGCAAATCGAACCATATTGCAGTATCTGTAGTTTCTTCTGCGGCAATGGTGTCTGGAGAATAACCAAGACGTTTAACTGTAGTGGTAGTGGGGTCAGCAGTTGTTGCAGTCTATGCAGCGTTAGCTTCATGCTCTTCAGCTGTTCTGACAATCCCTGGAAACGAACCAACTGTGGTAGAGAAGTTTGATGTATACAAATTAAACTCAATACCTGTAGCTAAGCTGTTTGATACATTTTCAACAGATGCTGCATTTGTTGTTGTTTCGTGAGATCCAGCCATACCAGTTGATGCAAAGATCGATGCTGTATCGAAAGTAACAGTGTCACTAACAGTCTTAGCAGCCGTAGCAATAACTGCAATTGTTGTAGCAATTTCACTGTCTATGGAAAGAAATCCTTTCTCAGCAAAGAATCAGACACTTTAAGATCTTAATCTTACAGAGTATATTTTTCGCGTACGATGTAGGCATCATCAGCTCTTATTCAAACACAGACATGGCTGCGATTGGGAGTTAAGATTTGCGGTAGTGAGACCGTTTCTGCGCATATGTCGTTGTGGCAGTTTGGTCCATTTCCGCATTTGCTGTTGTTTTATCTGCATTAGTAGTGGTGGTGGGTTCCGTTGTGGCGCATGGGGCGCCGTTCGTAAAAAAAGTTGTATCTGAAAGATTTAGCACAAAAAAACTGAAAAATCAGTCCGATGTAGCTAAATATGCGCACATCTAGCTAAATCTGTGCGCATTTACCTAAATCTGCGCACATTCAGCTAAAGCGGCTATGTCCAACCCGCGGCCCATTTGAAGGTTTGCAGCGTTAGGTTCATCATTTGCAGCGTTAGTTTCATCTTCTGTAAAAATAAACGACCGACCATTGGCAATGTAATCTATTGTATACAAGCTAATCTCATTTGTTAAACCTTATGATGCACTTTCAATAGCTGCCTTTGTTATTATTTCGTGAGATGTCGTATCAGTTGAACCAAAGCTTGGTGCTGAACTAAACGTGTCGCTGAGCATAAAATTCTCACCCATCTGAGCAACAACTGTATCTGTATCAGTGAATGTTTCCATTTTCCCGTTTGCTGTTGTTTCTCCTGCGCTAGTGGCGATGTGTTCCGTTAATCTGGTGGCCTCAGCAGTGGTAGTAACTTTCATATTAGGGTGAATGGGGTTAGCTGTTGCTGCAGGATATGTAAAATCAGCTTCATCCTTTTTTTTCGAAACAAACAATGAACCAAATTGAATTCGAAACAACCAATGAACGAAATTGAACTTAACTTCATTAAGAGTGATGTGATGCGTTGATAAATAATTAGAGAAGATATGAGTAATTGTATATGTGTGAAAAAGTGACAGTTTCTTAAAATCGAAATCAAGATGTCATACCAGATGGTGATAACAGTAGGTAATGACAGTATCGCTGAAGTGTGTGTGATCTGATACTTATTGAAACTGCGTTCAGGACAAAAGTTTCACCAAGTGTGGCGGGAGCTGTGTGAAACTTGTGTTGATGCGAATTATTTTCGTTTTGCAAGAATTGCTTTGCTTAAGCACTGCTTTTTCAGCATCGTTGCCTTGTGAAAGGGAAACGTTTTCTTCGCAGGATTTGCAGCAGATTAGCATCAGATGCGTGGTGCAGCAGAATTCGCCTATAACGACTTGGCGTCGCTTTTTGTCGGTGCCCACATAATATTTTGTTCGTTTGCTTTACAACGACAGTTGCACTTTGTTTGTCGGACAAATACTGTGTCAGCGTCAAAGACGCTCTCTACAGAAAGTTAAATCCAACGTTTCAAGTTTGGTTGCTGTGCAAGTAATTTGATGAAAATTATGTTGTGGTCATTAACAAAATTGGTTAAAACAAACATGGTTGGTTGTTTAAAAAAGTCAGCTTTTCCGAGACAGGGGCTACTCGCATTTCTGCTTACATCACATAAAGTTGATGACGAAGTGAGATATGATAAAAAATCCTTACATCGTATCGTTTTTTTACGAGTGAGGTTTTGGAGCAATACACAACAAAGAATTAAACCAAATCATGCAAATTAAAAATCAGACTACGCAGCTCAAACAAAAAGCTTGACTGCGGAGACAAAAATTATCTGCCTAATGATCCAGGGCCAAAATATGTTCCATACCAACTTTCCCAACAACTGCGCATAAAAAGAAATTCGTGATAGGAAGGGAAAACAATTTTTCCTTTATTTGAGTGAAATAGACTGGGATAGCTGAGTGATNAAGATCGAAACGATAAATACAATTTCTGAAACACGGTTTTGTAAACCTTTATTTTCAAGGANACTTACCTGCTATCGTCAGATTAAAAAATTTCANCCTGTATTTCAGCAAATCAAAACTCATATTTAACCTAAAATNTGAGGCCAAAAGTCTTTTCACTGAACTACTTACCAACAACAGTTTTTGTTAAGGAACACAGTTGTTACCTTCAGTTACTCTCTCGGAAAGTTGCCATAGCCATGACTACAGAATTTAAGATTTAACTCAAAACTAATCAGTGATTTTCTTCAAATGAAAAGTAATTTTTCAAGTGGAACATCGCTTGTCACTCAAATTCGCTTTAGGGCTTTATTAGATATCTTAATCAATTACGATCGATAGAAACATTACTTGAATTACAATAGTTTTATTTTGACTCATTTCATCATAACGATCGGCATTATTTTTATTGGTGCTTAGTGTATTTTGTAAGGAGCGTTTATTCTGCCCGAGTCTGGACGAAAACACTGCGATGCTAAAATGTGTGAACTAATATTTTATAGCTTTCAAACAAATGGGCTAAAATGTTGAGATCTTTTTAAATCTTTACCACATCAGAAAACATTGCCCAAGTGTTTTATTCTGATTGAGTTACTTTCGCGTTTCGGACGTGAATTCTCCACGTTTATGCAATTAAATCTAACACTGTTAATGATATTAGATCTCTTTGTTTGAACGTAAACTTGACAAGCTTACGTAGCTTTTGACGAAACGTTTTAATGTGAAATAAACGTCACGTTATGCTTCACGGTACCAATCCAAAAAGATAGTGTGGGAAAGCATGCATAAACGGAAAGGAATTTTTAAACTGAATCGTTTGCAAGGCATTAAAATGCTTTGCAGCATCACGACTACAACTGGGCAAAATGAGTTTTTCTTTAAAGAACTTGGAAATCAATAGAACTAAAATTAAGCAGCAATATATTCACTTGCTGTACAAACTGTTACTGCCAACAGCAATCATCAGAAGGCCACGTTTGTTATTTGTTCATACATGGAACGCCTTTATACTTGGACAAGACGTTACATCAATGCACCTGAGGCTTCTTCCGCCACATGTTTCATTCTCTACGCAGGTCTGATTCAAGTGACAATCGGAGTCTGGTGAATGGCCAGAAGGATCTACAAAACCTGATTCAAGCAAATGGGAAAAATTAGCAATTAGAAATTAGGCACTTACATTGGTATCCTTCTTTTACGTGCGCGTGATATACCTGCAGTGTTAAAGTCTGGGGCGTACCGAGGTTAGATGGCGCGGAGAACGAAATAAATCTGGCTCCCCCATTTTCGAATCGAAGGTCTTTCGGAAGCAAATGTATTGTACTGAAGAAAGTACTTGCAGCATTGTTGGGACTTTCGGGCGTCCCCCAATGATTTATCTCCTGGGCATTGTTATCCTCTTGCCTCCCTCGTTACACCTCTGGTTAAAATACAGAAAGAGTCATTTCAAAGGGATTTGTTAACTGCAGTCACCGGAAAAAACGTCGTTTTAAAACAAACACCAATTTGAATATAAGAACGCCAATTAGGCAATAAAGCAGTAGCGTAGCTAAGGGGGCGGGGCGGGGGGCGGTTCGCCCCTGGCGGCACTTTTACGGGGGCGGCACTATGGGCTATGGTGCTCTAGGCTATAAACCTGCAACGGCTGTATTGAAATAAAAGTGGTTTTAATGTCGGGACATTACTCGCAGTTGAAGGACGCTTCTGATTTTGAGTAATTTAAACTACGGCATGTGTATTGCGATTGTTATCTTAGCCACAACAACAAACAATCGTATATCAAAGATGTTGTATCAATAGGCTTTTTTTACATGAAGCTGCAACACGCTTATCAACTCACTTGATGTCAATTTTACTGATTCACTACACGGTTGATTGATCGAGTGTCGGGTTGTTGTTGACGTTTGATCGTAGTCCTTATATGACGTTATAGAACTTAGTAGAAGCATGGTGGATGACTGTGGGCAAACGTGAGGCTGTGGTGAGCTCTAAGCTTTTTTAATAGCCCTTAAGTTTTGTACTTGCGAGTAAAATCGCATTGTTGGGTCTAAAAAACATTTCTGTGTAAATCTAATAAATATGTAGTTAGATTTGTACTCGTCAAGATGGATTTCCGTGTGTGTGGAAAAATATAATCTAGCTCAGTATTCTTCAACAGGGGTTCCGTGGAACCCTAGTGTTCCGCAAAACATATACCGTATTTTCGGGACCATAAGGCGCACCGGATTATAAAGCGTATTGAATGAAGCAAAACAAACTGTATTCAACTCTTTACCAATAAATCCCGAGTGCCTGAGTCGCTACTGGGAGTTTGATCTGTCACATATGCCTAATCCGCTAGACACGAATAGAATAAAATAAAAGTTGTGCGTGTGTTTGANTCGGTGTGCGCCAATGTAGCCAGGAGCCCCCGCAGAGTAATACNATCTGTTGTAGGCCATGTGCTAGCTGCTCTCGGATNTTGCTCATTGCAACTGTTGTTGGTTTATTTCTAAACACGGTGATATGTTTACAAAAAATCATAACTAACAATCAAATAAATAACACCGTTTACCACATACAATTGGTTCTAGATGAGAAAGCACAACCAGATTCATACATTTGGCGCACCACATTATAAGGCGCACTTTCGATGTTTGAGAAAATTAAAGGATTTTAAGTGTACATTATGGTCCGAAAAATGCGGTAGTGGGGTTACGTGAGTTTTAAGGGTTCCGTGACGGTTCCTCGTTTTTTTAGGGGAAATGATTTCTTGCTCAGTATGTTGATGCGTCATTATGAAAATTTTTAGATCACCGTGTTGCATTCAGATTCCAAG
>JGI24158J21664_10003001_pt1 | contig 20897 bp, 6 predicted proteins | sample Ectturendosymbi3_FD_21664 | JGI IMG/M metagenome (IMG submission 21664) | reverse complement strand
AGTGCTGATGAATTTCTGAATGAAGGCAGTGGCTACAGAACCGCCCGTGGAATTGAAACCTTAAGTTATTCGACCACCTCCTGTAACGTGACAGTAACGCACGAGGAGAGTGCAGTAGGCTTGGTAGAAACATAGTAAACGCAAAAGGTAAACCTAAAACCTAACTCTATCTGTAGCCCTAAGCTAATGCTAATCTAAACCTAACCTAACACTACTGACTAAGCTAATGCTATCCTAGCCCCTTAAGCAATTTTGGAAAGCTTTGAAAAAAGTAGAGAAACTGGTCAAAAACTGGTACAAAAATATAAGGCGCCAAGATGAGAGGTGAACCCAGAACCATTCCAATGGCATGGCAGACTTGAAACATATCTGTTATGCTATTAGGACGACGCCACATTGCGTGACATACTGACCGCTTTATTCCAACCGCATCATGCGAGGTGGTACGGTGGAATAAATTTTGAAATAAAAAGATCCATTGGTGGTTCCTTAGCCACTTCCATTTGTGAAATGGTCGTGTTTTAGTTTATTTACAAAAATGTCTGCTGTTTTCATATTGAGTGTGCATTTCAGGTAGGCAGTGAAGGTTTTTGAGTTCAAAGGCCTATTTTTAATTAGATAAACTATCAGTTTTGTTTGCAGTAAGCTTTTTCTGTTTTTTATCAGACGTTTCTGTCATTTTCTAACAAAGCAGTGTCTAAATGACCGTATCGAGATTTTACATTGGAAGGCTAAAGAACCGTATCTAGCAAATTTGCTGATGTCTACAAAATATCTGTCTAATTCTTGCATGCCAGTTGTTATAAAGGATTAAAGTGGTGATAATTTATTTTTAACCCTAAGCCGTAACCACAAAGCTTAACCCTAAAGCTCAACCCTAAGGCCTCGTGGCGGACCTTAATCTTAAACATTAACGCTTACCCTAAATGCTAGAACACTAAACTTAAAGCCTAACCCTAATCCAAAACTCTAACCCTCACCCTTAAATCTAAATCTGGTTTTCAAAAGTTTTTAAAAAAGTACATCATAAGCACTCCAAAAAGTTTGTGAAAACGAAGAAGCTTAAGTCAGAACATCAAAAGTGTCCTCTGTGCTAACAAAGCCAATATAACCAAGGTGAGATCTGAATCAACAACCTTTTCGCACAGCAGGGATAGTCACTTCCTACTCAACCATCATGATGGTGTGATCATATCAAACTCAGTGTTATATTTAACACAACACCAGATACAGTTTTTGAAACCGGATATAATTGTTTAGTCCTTCGAAAGTGAAAAATGGATACAGTCATTTAAACACTACCTTTTGAAAAAGCTTAAAAATCTTTGTTATTTTTCTGTTTTCAGATGTTTTTCATGCCTAAAAGCATTATGACCAAAATTACTTAATTTTTTTCAGTCATTTCAAAATAATTTGGTCAATATTTGATAAATTACTGAAAAAAACTAGTTTCAGCTATGAGCACAATGCTGTGTTAAGTTGAAGCTAAAACTAAATTTCAGTTGCAGTCCTTTAATATTATGCATTAAGTTATAAAATCTTTATTTTGTATGAAGTGGATGTATATCACATAACAGATGTTATAGTGACATAGATTTTTTATTGCATTTTGTACTCTATTATCATAGTTACACTTAAACATGGAGTGCACATTTTGATACAAAGGAATCCTTTCTTTGAAGAAAGAAGAGATTGAAATGTAACATGTCGTGGATAACAGAAATCAAATGGTTATCTCAAAGTCCAATCATTAGCTGAAGTCACCTGTTCGTACAGATTGAAATCATTGTAAAAAATGAAACTTCGTGCTGACTCAAATTCTAACAGTACTAGAATTTTTGAACATCATCAACATTACTTTTCAACTTGAAAATCAGCTTTTAAAATAAAGTTTAATGGAATAAAATGTTTGCTGATGAATAAGCTAATGAATTTGCAGAGTGTTTTTCCATCTGTAAACATGCAATCTATACCTAAATAAGGTCATGAAAAACAACAATTAAAAGCTATTTATAATTCATCAAAACGAAAACGCATGACTCAGACGCAGCTTATAAAGCTGCAGTATAGACATTTCTTCTTAATCATGTAATCATGTATAGGACATATAGCATCAACTTTAAGCATTGCATGTTATATTTACTAATGTTTCGTTTGTCCTCACTATTGCATGATCATATCTTTCCACATTAGGATCTTGCATGTTCCATTTCATTAAATACACCACATATTCTGAAGTCAATTTAGTACAATCTTGCTCAAAATAGCCACGTTTTTCCATTAATTTTATTTTCATGTAATGGTGAACCCTAACGAAAACTGTAACAAGGTATAAAAGAAATTTGGTCACCTTTACTTTCTGTATACAAGTCTTTGCAGTAGTGGTGATCAATTTAAATGTTGTTAAAGCAATATCTGATAAATGATCTATAGCAAATTGACACAACTTTGGGATTATTTCTTTTCATCTTTTTAAATATTAACTGACAAAAAGACTTTACAATACAAGTAAAAATAGTAGTAGAGTTGCCAAAAGTTCAACCCTAAAACTTAGACGAAACAAACTTTTGGTACATTTTTCTAGTAGAAGCTGCTGTTTTCAGACTGAGAATCTCCATAAATGTCTTTGCAGGAATAAACTAAAATAGTAGGCTTAAGATATATTAAATTCCAAGGCAAAAACAAAGACTTCCGTATGTTTCAAAAGGTCTGTGAATTACATTAAATTAGCCTAGACCAGTGGTTCTCAAACTTTCATGGTTTGTGGCCCCCTTCCAAAGACTGTCAATGCTTGTGGCCCTCTGCTCATCAATAGGGTTTTGCAATATTATGGTAGAGCTATTTAGTAAAGGCCTTTGCTTGTGGCTCCTAGAGAATCACTCCATGGCCCCCAAGGGAGGCCGAGGGCCCCAGTTGAGAAACCCTGCCTAGACATAGCCTAATTTGTTTTGCAATATTTTTTTTGTAGTTCGCGTGTTAGGCAGCTTTCAAGTAACAGTAGTTTCATTTGTAGCTAAATGCTTTTTCATGATGCAAGCCAGCTTCGACACATGTGGCTGATATTATCATAATGCTATAGGCCTATACTGCACTACATTTAATTTTTGCATTGGTAGCATATTAATAAACCTTTTGAAGACAATTTTTGATTTTTTTAGTAAGACACAGGAGAGAAAGTAAAATTCAAACACAGCAATATGCTAGCACAGGGGTTCTCAACTGGGGGTAAATTTAATGATGCTGTTGTATTTTTCTACAGCACTAGTGAGTAAACAAAAAACAGGAGGTAAATTTTACGTAAGGAAGATGGCAAGGGGTAAACGGGAGAAAAAAAGTTGAGAACCCCTGTGCTAGCACACTATACAGCAACTAGAACATTCACAAGTGGAAAGCTCAAAAAGGCAAAACATTGAATAAATTTCAGGTTTGTAGATATTTGCTATTAGCAAAATTGTCTTGTTTTTCTATACAAGCTAATGTTGATGCTCAATTTTTGATCAGAGTGGCAAGAAAAGTTCGAATGGGCAAAAAAGTGGAAAGAGCTTTACGTGTTGGTGCACCACAATCAGCCACATCAAGAACTGGTGATGACTGCTGTAAGATTGCATGGTGTTTTATATTGTATAACTAAAATTTTAAAGGTAAATGAATTTCTATAAGAGCAACTAGGCAATATGAAACCTCAGAAATTAACAATAGGTTGCTAGAAATTCACACATATTTTGAAGCATTAAACTTGATGCTTTGTTGCTTTCTAGCTATATACTTATATTGCTGACAGGTTTTGAAGATGGTTGTGAAGCAAGACATTTCACATATACACATATGTAAATGTGTAAGCTTTTGTTCTGAACAGTTTTAAAAAATTAGTAGCTGTCTTATGCATGCAACATTGTCATGCCTCAGGATTCAATCAGGTAGCCTATCTAAAACTGAAACACACATCTGCATACATTTTTATTGGTAATTGGTTTAATGAAGCTAGTCTTGAGTTTACCCTTAACCCTGTTTCTGAAATTGCTGCAAGTTGCNCGACTCCAACATATAACCAATTTTTTTAGCATTGTATTAAAAAAATTGTTACAATAAGTCCTTGCATTTATAAACATATTTCACAAGATGTAANAGTGATGTGNAAACCAAATCAGATATGAGCTATTGTGAAAATGTGGCTTTTAATTTCATTGCCAACCTAGATATTTCCTATGAAACTTTCGTAAAAATACTAATTTTTTATAAATCTGGGATGTTTTTTAGTGTTGTGGTGTTTTCTGGCTTGTGTGGTAATGCTTCAGTTTCATTCCTTGTGTACACTATAACCTAGCATTCCACGATTGCAACACTTGAACCTAAAGTAAGATTAGATGTCTTTCTCTTGTTAAACTTTGAAATGCCAAAATCATTAAATAGGCAAACAACATACCCTGTTCTATGTAGTGCCATGTTACAGTGGTTAATTTTTGTATTTTGCTGTCATTAGTACTTCCCAACATCTTGCAAGATTGAGCTCCATCAATGTTTCTTTATTGCTTAACATCTTTACACCCACGTGCAGCAGAGTAGAGCTTAGTACATGTGGCGCTAATAAGGAACACAGAGATACATGGAAGAACTTGAGCATAGATATGTGGTGGCAATAGAAAAGCATATGCAATGATGGCACTAACATCATTTACTTTGAAGGAACACGTAGATATGTGGCACTAGCAAAGAGAACAGATGACACCAACTTTAGCACCATTGCATAATGCTATTGAGAAGTTCTAAGTAGACTGGTTCATAAAATACATGGGAGAGGGTGCAAAACACTTGAGTCATTTGCGCTGAAGTTGAAGACCTCCCTAGGACAAAGCCACTTATAGTGAAAAGGAATAGTTGGTTATTAGAAATAAGCAAAAGTTTGTTGCTCTGAGTATGACATTTTATATGTACTGCAATACATTTATATGGATGCAACAATTTAGAGCTCAACCGATAATTTTGATTTTTGGCCAAAGCCGATGTTTTTTATTTTTCATTGCTGATAACCAATGCTGATATTTTTACATCATCAAACTAATTTGACAGGCATTACAGTGCAGTTTTCCTTCAGTATGCACTTGTAGGCCACATAAACAAGTTACAAATAAAAGAGCGGATTATGATAGGTTAGGAAGAGGTAGTGTCTATATTTGCCTCATGAGGCAAAATAGATACTGCTGGAGCTATTTTGCCTTTAGCCAAACATGATTGGTTGAAGTGGCCACATGACTATTTTGGAACGCATGACTTGCTTAGTTGACTGCAACGTCTGTAACGGCTCAGTCTGATGGACAAGTCATGTCATGGTTTTAGCACTGCTAAACTGTTAGTAGCTACTTGTCGGCGTTGTGTGAATGGTAGGCTAAACTCTAACTTCAAACTTAAACCCTTTGTCTCTTTGCGTAATGTACTTCTCATGTGATCAGTTGAATCAATCGTGTTCAATTAAAGGTAAAAAAGATCCATCACAGGTTTTGCCTCATGAGGTAAAATAGACACTATCTTACAAATAAGCAATAGAGTATACAAATGACACAAGCATGAGAACAAAGAGTAATTATGAAGATGACTTTTTATACAAACAACAGTTGGAATCCATCCAAAATGTAGTCCAACAACTTGAACATAAAACCAGGGCTGTGGAGCCGGAGCCCAAGCAATTTTGGATAGCTAGAGCTGGGCCCAAAAACTTTTAGATGGTGGAGCTGGGGTAAAAAATGTTTAGATGGGGGAGCCGGAGCACGAAATTTGGGTTCCAGTTCCAAAGACATTCTGTGGGGCAAGTGAGTAATGCAATGGTTTTTAGTTTTTGATGGACCAAATTGTGCTGGAGCTAAAAACTTCTAGATGTTGGATCCAGAGCCAAAAAAATTTAGATGCCTGGATCCAGAGCCTGGAATTGGAGTTCCGGCTCCACAGCCTTGCATAAAACAGAGTTGCAGGATGTCAGTTAATATTTGAGTAACAAATTACCATAGGTACTCGAAACAGAAAAAGAGAACAGTGTTGTTGTTAACAGAGGTATCATTTTGGGTATCCACCTAACAAAATTTTTTTAATGGCTGGTTCAGCACTCAGCAGTATCGCAGAGTAGTTACACCATCACACCCAGGTTAGACGGCGCCCAGGGCAAGATGCAAGTTTGTCGTCCCCATGTTCGAATCTGAGGTCTTTCGGAAGCAAACGTAATAGTACTGTATTGAAGAAAGTACTTGTGACATTGTTGTGACCTTTTGGCGTCCTCACAGTCATTCCGCGCCCCCCGTAGTTATGCAGTGCCCCCAGAGTGATTCGGCGCCCGGGGAATTGTGCTTCCCTTGCCCCCTCGTTACGCCCCTGATGACACAAAATGCTATATTACAATGTATATTAAACTAACCTACAAGATGCTTTCGTGGCTACCACAATTACGCGAATGGGGAGTTTTTTTCTGCTGCAGTCCTCAGCATTAGTCTAAGTCTTAATTCAAGCGTGCAAGTGGATCCACAAACTGGCAAACATGTGCTGTGTCAAAGTACTACCTTGTGTAGGGCTGTAGACCTATGTGCCTACGCTCAGATCTCACGAGTGGGTAAACAACAATGCGCGACGCATTTCTAAGAAAACATCACTTCACTGCGATGAAGAACCATACAACATCAAATTCTGCGCAAACTTGGGTCACTAAAACAGTCAACCACCACAGCACCTACCCTGATTTGTTCGCCGGCAGTCATCTGCTTACCGCGCAAAAACCTGCGAGTGAATGTTACGGCGTAGAGCGGTTTTTCGGGACAATTGCACAGCGGTCTGATTTTATCAGTTACTGCTTGATGTAGTCGGAGGGCTCCGCGTGAGCAACAGGACAGAGAATTTGCGTTAATCATTCAGAGACGAAATAGCAACTTGGGTTTCCCGACACTCCGTGCAGAACAGCAGCGTAGCGACTTTTGTGAGCAAATATTGCTGATATATATCGGTGGAGTTTTGCTGATATGATACATTGGCAACATCGCTATATCGGCATCCCGATGCATCGGTCGAACTCCAAGCAAAATGCAGTGCAAGCAATTTTAAGCCACCGGAGGAAATTGGTTTAACTTTTCCACATACAATTTTTACATTTTCGCATACCAGTATTTTGTAAATATTCATGGTAGCTAAAGATCAAATGCATAATGACAGTAATGGGCTGGCGCAGCACTGCAATATGTAGCCTATTACAAAATTAAGCAGGCTAAGAACAAGGCGTGCAATCGTTCATTCAGGAAATGTGTTTTCAGTTGCTGTGGAGGCTCATACGTGGGCATGGAAAATCACTTACTGCTCTATTTGACTAAGATTTCAGGACTGAGGATGCATACTGTTATGTGAAATCGATTTCCAATTTAAAAATTTGCTGATTGATTCAAACCCATCACCTTTATGGAGACTAGTCACTTGAGTACAGATACGTGCAATTCTGAATCATCGCAAAGTGAATAAAGCAGAGCCCAGCCAGCTGATTTCTAGAAAGATTGCGGCCAAACTAGAGCATTTAATTGCCTTAATTTAAATCATTATCACATTGAAAAGCAGGCGCGTAGCCATAAATTTTGATAGGGAGGGCAAACAACAGCCAAGTCTCAACATCAAAAAATTTTAATTCCCGTTGTTTCAAAAGCATCATCCATAAAACGTGCATTTTTATGGCGTTTTTTGTATCAAAGTTCCCAACTTCTGATTTCGATGAAAGCCACCATTTGCTCGTAAAAACTTTCTTGCAAAAGAGCTTGTGAAAATCTCGATGCTACAACGTTGAGCACGAAGTGATGGTGGCGCCCATTATGATAGCGCTTTTTATATTTACACGCTTGTGATACTCACTGTCAATCGAAGGTGAGTAGCGACTTTGCTCGAAGACACCGACTCCCGAAAGAGGTCTGCAAAACTTCCGCGCATATATAAGACGTGGATCTTGTCCAATTCTTGAATGACTGTTTGATTGATGTTTACAGCTGATAGCGTAATGGCTAGAGTCCCTCAACGCGTTTGAAAAATGTTTGGATTTTATGTCATTAAACGCTATGAAATGCGACTGCGGTGACATTTTTGTACGCTACTTGCACGAAGCTTGCTTCCCAAAAACGATGAGGTATTTTAGGTAGCTATTTAGAGTAAACAACATATTCGCATTGTCAATTGGAGAAAATTACACATGTCCCTCAAACAAACTTACATATGTCTGACCCACTTAGTCTATACAAGTGTGAAAATAGTTGTGTATTTGCGAAAACCAAGCAACAATTGGGTATTACCACGGCTCGGCACTAAAGTCGAAAATATTTTTCTCCGCAGTTTAATACAACCGTTGGTTAGTTTATTTAGCCTAGTGGTTCCCAAGTATGNGTCGAAACCTAAACAATGGTGGTGAAGGGTCAAAAGCGGGTCGCNCCTTATGCTTCTCTGTGTCTGTCTATAGCGTAGGTACAGTGCTTGAGAAAAGAATAGTTTAAAAACAACTTCACAACTTACTACCAAAAATCATCCATACGATCATGGGCGCAATTAGTTGGGGGGCGCGTCCCCCCACTGTTTGAAAAAGTGGGGATATAATATACCATGTCCCCTTCATTTGTCTCTTTAGGTTCATAATATATATTGGTTTCACACCAAGCTGTCCCCTCACATTTTACAACCAAATTGCGCTCATGCATGCAATTATTACTTTTTCATACGTTATTTGAGGATTGGGTATCGAGGTGTTCACCAAACTTAAAATGTTTGGGAACCGCTGATCCAGCTATTCTAGGGTAAGGGGTTGAAGGCTTTTTTAAATCAGTTAGTGTTTTAAATAACAAAATCCCATCCACTGGGAAAAAATTCAATGTAATTTTATTTTAGTCACATGCGCTTTATCGATAAAACAGACTGCAAGCTATGTGTAAGTAATGGCAGTGTCAATGCCCTCAGATCTTAACAAATAAAAGCATCTTTCTACTTTTGTTAGATTTTACTGCTGGCTTTTTCCGATACAGCTAAATGGTTTCAAATTATTTGATTAGGATATGCTGGCAATTAACATCAGATGAAAGTTTTCTCTTTGAATAAGGACTGAGGATTTGAATAAAGACTGAGGATGCGTAATTTTACGTGAAATCGATTTCCTATTAAAAATTTGCTGATCGATTCCTTGCTTACACCCATCGTGGAAAGTACACAGATGAAAGTTGTAACACTTTCGGGCTATGTGCAGGTCCGGACTCGAGTACTTGACAAAAATAATTTTCACTCGCCGGCAAGTTATGCGAAACCATTGACGAAAACGTCAAAGCTCCGTGCGGTTGTGACTGAACCGTCACAGTACATGTTTAATCATCACAAACAAATATCTAGAATGAATTGTTGCTAAACAAGGTCTATGGCCTAGTTGCGTAAAAAAAGACTTGGAAACTGGATTGCTTCTTAGCCAAAGTTTGAGCTTCAAGGATAGCCTATAAAACATGTATCACCACCACAATCACGCATTTAGTTCAAAACTGTACAAAAACAAAAATGTGCGATGTGTATTTAAAGCTACGGTTGATGCTGCAGACAAGGGTAGACTATTTGTAGCACGCCAGATTTATCAGAGAGGAATTTTTACGATGGTGTTGAAATCAGGGTTGTGGAGCCGGAGCCCAAGCAATTTTGGGTGGCTGGAGCGAGAGCCAAAAGTTTGGATGGTAGAGCCGGAGCCTGAAATTTGGGTTCCTGTTCCACAGAATAAATTTGTGGGACAAGCGACTTGTACAAATAATACAATGTTTTTAGTTTTCAGTAGAACAAATCGTTCTGGAGCCGGCGCCGGAGTCAAAAACTTGTAGATGTTGGATCTGGAGCCAAAACTTTCTAGATGTTGGATCTAGAGCCAAAACTTTCTAGATGTTGGAGTTGAAGCCAAAAATGTAGACGCCTGGAACTGGAGCTGGAGCCTGAAATTCGAGTTCCGGATGCCCTACCCTTGTTGAAATGTCATGGTGATAAGAGATACAGCAAACTGGTGCGCCAGAAACAGCTGTGAAAAGAGTTACGCTACTTGTTCTTTAACGTTCGGTTAGTGATTACTAGCGCTTAGATACAAGTTTGTATTTCAATTGTCAGCAACATCCACACAGAGCTTAGGCCTCAGGTAAATGTCAGCCGTGATTATCGAATTCTCTAGCATTTACACTATGCACAACGTTTAATTATTCATGTACAATTGATAAACCATAGGCCTACTGTTTCGATCAGGATTGACTAAAAGTTGAAGCTGGATAGGTTCCTTAAACAGCTTCGTTGATTTGCACTGAAATAGCCTATTTGTTTGACTTACACATAAAAAGCTTGAATAACCTGAAAATTTTTAGTGCAACTTTCAGAATTGTGGGGGGCAATTGCCCCCCTCTGGCTACGCGCCTGCTGAAAAGTAAGTTGAAGGTCAAGTTGGATAGTGATGGATTTAAGTTCAAATCCTGAATCCAACCAATTGCAAGTGACTTAAGCTAATGCCTGAATTTCTTAAATGAAATTGAAGTAGAGTCTGAAAATATGAAAAGTTAGAAAAGTGAACAACCTGGTTTTATGGCAAAACACAAGATAATATCTTTCCTGCTCAATACCCGCACCAAACAGTTCATTAATGCAGGTGATCAGGAAAAATTTCTAAACAGCACTACCTGTATCCAGTGGGTGCAAGTGCAAACATTTTTCCACAGATGTAACCAGGGTTGCGGAGTCGGAGGTCAAATGTCCCACTCCGACTACAACTCCGACCTTTCCAAAAATTTCCAACTCCGAATCCGACCTTTCCCAATTTTCCGTCTAAGTGAATGAAGTTTGGCTGTCAACAATTTCGTAGCAACTATCACTCAGTGGAAATCGTGGTAAACAGCAAGAATTCTGTTTCAAGAAAAGTTGCAAAAGAAATTGTACCATTTCAACAGGAATGCCTAACTTGGGAGTGTGATGTAAAAAAATGATCCAGTTGGACTTCCGGCGTCGGGGTCGGACATAAAGATCCGATTCCGACTCCTATTGTTGTTAGGAATCCGACTCCACCCAAAAACCTCCGACACCGACTCCGCAATCCTGGCTGTAACCGTGTTTGCTCTGTACAAAAGATTTTATCTCATCTGGCACATTGAACCTTGTTAAGATCTGACAAAATCCATGTGAAAAATGTTGCACCGAAATCTACCTTTTAGGATGCAAGTGATGTTATTATTGTTGAACCATTAAGCTGTACGTTGTCTACTGTATTACATTTCAGCAACTCCTGAACCGTACACATGTACTGGCAACTTCAGTGATGATTTTTCAGAACTGTGGCAAAGAGCAGGTTTAAATAAAGAGCATTTGCCTGTGATACGTCCACGAGCTAAACGACCAGGTACTCCGGTGTTGGATGAGGCAAAAACTTCACCAGGTGCTGAAAAACATATACAGTATATGTATACATATATTTTTAAAATTTCGTGGTAGTACAGCTGTGTTTTGATCTTGGCTTGCATCTGCGTTGCGTCTGTAGACTAGCAACAAATGTCTATAGATTAGGAACATTTAAAACTTTTATTTCACTGCTTGTTTTTGTTTTCAATTATTCAATGGTAGCTTACAGTGGTGTGTCTTTAGCTGATGTATGCATTTTGGATGGTCAATGTAATGTGTTCATCAATTGTTGATGTATATTGTATATGCAAGGTAAACTTCTTCATGCGACTTTAGACTTCAGGTTGTTTTAATGATTGTTTCACTGGCTCGCGGCTACTCTTAAGGAAAATCACATGTGTATGCTGAATGATATAGAACAGTATGATCCAACTACAAGGCCGCGGGCCGCATGTGACCCTCCTCAGCGTTTTCAGTTGCCCGCGGAAGCATTCAGGAAAAACCTTCAAATCTGAAATTTGTTGAAAAGCGTGTGAGGCTACATTTGTCTCACTGAATTGCTTGCGCTGCATTTGCACAAGAACAATGCACAATGGCTTTTCTGTGTAACATTATTGTTTTTGTTTTATTTATTATTTTACGATCAAATTAGAAGGTCGGCCATGCGCGCGGACACCTTACTGGATAACCTCTGTGTTTTTCGGAGCCCCGGCGCATTTCCGTCGCCACGGGGGGGCTTTGGTGCGCTTACACCCCCAAATTGAAATATGAAACACTATACATAAGTGTAGTATTTGTCAAATTTTAGAATTTCAAGCCCCCCGGCACAAATGTAAAGCCCCCTATTGAAGACTTGCTGGCGATGGTTCAGCTTCGGCGTTCGTTGTCTTGAAGAGTCAGTCTGGCGAAATGAACTCAGTACCGTCAAATGAATCTGTCTATATATCCACTAAACGCGGCCTTCTCAAAGTGGTCCTCGAGTCAAATTGATCGCCCATCCCTGCAATAGGCAATTTTTATTAGAACAAGCACAACATTTTTTCAAAAAATGCAGAATACAAACGGTGTTGGAGACTGTAGAGAGCTTCTGGAACTTGCTCAGCAAAGATAGATATCCCGAACTGAAAGATTTCGCATTAAAATTGCACTCGAGGCTTGGTGTGTGAGCGTACGTACATTTTCGACGACGGAGTAAGTCATATTTAAAAACAAAAATCGAATGGTAGACTATAAACACTGGACGATAGTCTCCGACTTTCTACCGCTGATACTAATAGAGGAACGATAGCGTCAGAAAAGCTTCGACCAAATGCATCCCACTGATAGAGACCTGTAATAAATTGCTTTACTGTTTTGGTATTGTGGAATAATTTCAAATCTTGTGAATCTGTTGTTTCATCTATCGTTTCATTGGAAATGGCTCGCAAGTTGTTACGTTTTTGCAAAATGTCCCGTACGTCAAAAGCAGATGGACCACGCTGATATAGAACACACTCAGCAATTAAACTGTTTTTGCGCAGTAAGCCTACACTAACACTAAGAAGTACCTGTAGGAAACAGTGGGTCCAAGCTTGGGACAGTTTTCTTTTTTATGAAGAGCGTTCCAGATTCTATATGATATTGGAATCTTGCTGCGAGTAATTTTGTGGGTCAGCGTTTTAATTTAGTTGTTAAGTTCGTGACATTTTGTTATAGAGGAGGAAGCTAGTGAAACTGCAGATGAAAATGCACCGCCAACAACGTACACACTTATTGACAATTTGTCCGTGTATCGTCCAACTATTCAGGTAACTTTGCACTTTGTTGTTTGATTTTGGACATACGAATTTAAAAATGATTATTGCAAGCAATTGATACATTCATTTTTGCAAGAACTTATCTTAGATGCACAAGATTCGGAACAGTTTTTGTTCCTCTCTTTAATTGTAACGTGAAGTTTTCTAAACTTAGCAGTAAAATGCCCGATAGCACAAACTAGCGGAATTTGCCTTATGCTTAGTGGAATAAACTGCTGAAACAAATTTTCTCCTGAAAAGAGCATACCGTTTGCGCATCATAAGCAATGAGGGCAAGACCAGCTTGCGTTGCTTCATTGAGGGATTTTATTTTTGGGGGCCTACGAGAAATCATGGGCGTTGGCGGAGAGCCATGACCACCTGAGTTTTGAAATTGGTCATATTTCCATTGATTTTTTAATAAAATAAGGTTGTTTTCTTGGTTTCGAGTGGGTAAAATGAAATTTTTACCACTTTCCCCCCCACCAAAAAAATCTTTTTGGCTACCCCTAGAAAATCCACTACTGGCCCCCCTGGAAAAAAATCCTTTCGACGCCCATGCGAGAAATAGTAGATGATTAAAGCTGATAAAGACGATTATGCAGCCGAAGGGTCTAAAATATCATTCACTCTATCCAGTTGAGAAAAGTGACAGCGCAACATATCGTTTCATTTTTTCAGGTGTAGTAATTGGTGCATATCTGCTCATGTAAGACATTCAATGCAAGGCCTTTCTTACGCATATGTGCCTTCAGCAATGCCTTCCCATGGCACCGCCTATTTTGGCAAAAGTTCATTCATTTTCACACCCACTTTTCGTCTAGGAGTGTCATGGGGACAGCAGCCCCTGGAGGACTCAAAATACCTCATGGTTTTCAGCAATTTATGATAGTTCTGCTGGCTCCACACCTAGACGAGACCAAGTAATGTCGCAGATGTTATCATGCCACCTGGTCCTTGGTCGAACGTTGAGCCGCTTTCCCTTGGATGTAGTCAGCAGGACTTGTCTCGCCAATCTTTCCTGGTCACATGGCCGAACCAACGTAGCTGGGATCTCTCCATTCAGAGAAATGACTGGACATTCAGGGCTTCACGAATTTCACAGCTGACCGGAGTGCCCCAGGAACGATTGTCGAGGCGGTTCTGTTGGATCAGCTCACGGGAAAATGGTCCAAAAGTTTGACCATGCACCCGGTGACGTGATTACATCTCTGACCTTGCTTGATCCCGCCTTTGTGCGGAGCCAGCAGAAATATTCCAAGTTGCTGTTGACCGTGAAGTATATCGAGACTTCCTAGTGCTAATGCCCTGCGACACTCCTGAGAGGGAAAGCGTTCGTGAAAAGTGAGTCAAGCCGACAAAGTAAACTTGTAGACCATTACGTTAAGGGAAAGAAACGTTTAATTAGTTAACAAATCAACAAATATAATGCTTCGAGACGAACGGATTGACTACATTTGTTTTTCTTATGCATCTTTGATAATGAAATTTCCGCAGCTAGTATAAGCAAATTAGCAGCGAGTGTCATTCAGCATTGGAATGCATGTGTTGGTTTCAGGCTTGAGTCACATCGTATATTTTTTAGGTTGAGTTCGATCCAGAAGATACAAAACAGACCACAATTTACCATGCCAAGGAAATTTTCGTGAGGAGCTGGAAAATAGAAGAGAAAGTTCTATCAGTTCTCAGACAGTGTGGACTGGATCGTTTACAATGCCTCAAGTCAGTCTGTATTTTTCATTTGTAATTAAAAATGGTAACGGTATTTGTTTTTACAGACGAAGTATTTAGTTTGAAGTCTCCGGGATCGTGTATACGTACTGTAACCTGTAGTTTTTGTTCCGCACCCGTCACGTTCGCTTGCAGACACTTGAGGAAGATGCGTGTTCTTTCTATAGTAGATTCAATGAACGTACTCAAATCAAGTGGTTATCAACGGGGTTAATCGCGGTATGTAATACATAACGGAAAGCAGATTAAGAACACACCGGACAAGTGCTAGATAATTCGAAGTAGTTCTTGGCCTGGAGTTTCTACTCTACGTGGACTTTCATGACCAGGGTGAAATGGTTATTGCGCCTGGTACTGCTTATGAGAAATACAGATATCACACGTCTTAGCGGGTTCACAGTTCTCATGCCGTGCCAGCTAACCTTGTGTCGAAACGACATTGCCCTAAAACATTGATGGCGATCGATTTCTTGGAGACTGCAAGTGATGAAACAAAAGGTTGCCAATGTTTTCAAAAAGTTTGGTGCTGTGATTTCAGAAAATAAGTGCAAAGACTCGTTTTTTGGAAATAAAAAAATGNATTCTGAAAAACTTCTGACCATGACTATCTTCTCCCTTTCTTCGCATTTGGCAATCTCGCGTGTGAGCAATGATAATATTTCATTTTAATTGTCTCCGTTTCTGTTTGTCGTAATATCTTTGCATTGTTTCGTAGCTCACTCACGCTAAAAGGACATCCTAAAGCATTTTTGCGCTAAATTAATTGGACTGAGACTAGTTTATAAGGCATGCTTCCTTGTGGGCATGTGACCAGGTCGTGGGCTATGGGCACATGAAGGAAGTGTACAAACCACCGGAATCTCCGGCGACTTTGATGAAAAAAAGAGTAATTATTTCAAACAAGAGTATGGTACCCTCCGCTGGATACCCACTCTGTCTTTAAGCAAACGTTTATGGATTCCCTATCCACTTTTATAGAGTCATTTCTCGTTGATCCTGATTGCTGTGTTTTGCTAATTGNTGCTTTTAACTATCAATCTGTTGGCAAACCTATTTAGCTTCAGATTAACCTTTTTCGCACCTTGTCAGCTATCGGCCTTCTGCAATTTATTGACACTCCTACTCGCGAATGTAAGATTCTTTACTGGTCTTTAACGAATACATCTTCCGTTCTCTCTCTACCCTATCAGCGATTTAGATCATAACCCCATTTTTATTGACTTCAATATTTAACTTCAGCCTTGCTCACTATCTGAACCAGTTATTGCATAGGATTATGCAAACGGCAATTTTTCAGATTTGAATGATTCTCTGTGTGCAATTTCATGGGGTTTATATCACGAATTCAGCCAAATGTTGACTGTGATCTACTTAGTATTACAGACGTTATANGCCAAACACTTGAAAGTATTGATTCACCTTCTACAAAAATAAGCCTTGGTTTAATCACNAACTCAGAGATTTGCAAGCAATCTCGCTGTTACCAACGTTTGCGTAAAAATACAACATCAATCAGAAACTTCTGTATAATAAGTCTAGAAAAATAACTCAACGCAATATCAAATTATCTAAACAAAGCAAACTTAATATAACTGGAACCTCTCGTCCCGATTACTGGAATCTCTTAAATCAACACTGGAAACCAAAAAACTTTCATTGCTACCCATTGACCCGAAGGCCTAAATGGAAGAGCTGTACATGACGAATGTGTTAAGTGTAATTTTTCAATGACTACTTTGCTTCGATTTCAAATTCTCCAGCTAATGATGAACGTAATTTACCGCCTTTTGAGTTCCTTACTGATCGCCGCTTACTCCTTCCTACCTTTGAGCCTTTTCAAATAAGTCTTAATAAGTGCAAAGGTTTTGCCAACTTACCTAATCTGATTCTTAAAATTTGCTACTCGCTCCAGCTTCCTTTTCGCTCTAATTTTATTCTGAGGTATTCCACGCAGCTTGGAAAACTGCTGGTACACTAATACACATGGCCCTTGCCGTCGCGTTTACGACAATCTTAACGGCGAAGACACGAGAACTTACACAAAACAGTTGCGAGTACAAGTGGCTGCACACACACAGTAACAGTACAACAATTGTCCTTCGAGTGCCTTCGACTATCGCCGGGGCAGGGATTTGTCTTGGGTGTTGAAGAGATCGCCCATTTCTCGACCATACGCACTTGGTCTTCGGCGAAGTTGTTCCGATGGGAAGGCAAGAGGCAACACGACCGGACTCCGACGAAGATTGCATCCGGATTGGAGAGTTTCCCTGCTACAGTCATCATGCCGAGCGCTTGGCCAGACTGAAGCAAGTTTTAATTTTTAAGGTCTTGGTACGACCTATCCCGTTGTTGCAATTTCAAAGAGTTGTTCAAAACCACCAACCTATCCCGTGGTTGCCGTCTCTTTCAAAAGTTTTCGAAAAACATTTGCATAAACCTATTTATAACTACCTTAATATTCGTGCGTTGTTGATACCTAACAGCTTTGGCTTTCGGAAAAAAAGCACCCTACCCTCATTGCTAGGTACCTTTCACAGTTTGTACCAAATCTAGGATTCGAATCTCTCTTCAAGAATAGTTTTCCTTGACATATATATTTCTATGGCTATGTGATAAAATCTTTTTGTATGTCCGCCTCGTCTATACAAATGAGATAATGCCCCATTTTTACAATTCTTCTAATCTAAGCTTTTTTTCTTTCGTTCAGCTTCTGGAATGCAGGTTTGAATGAGAACACTGTCAAGTCGTTGGCCATGCTTCTTCCTAACCTCCCGAGTCTTAAAACACTTGTTCTTGATGGAAATCCTATCCAGTCAACGGAACCTTACCATGTTCTCATCGCCGAATGCCCGTAAGTTCTCGTTTAAACTGTCTTCAAACAAGCCTAAATTTCCTGCTATTAAAACCCTTTAACTACCGCACGCGCCACTTTTTTTGCAGAACTTTTCGCCAGCCGATTGAGCTAGAGAGTTGTTCAAACCCTCTAAGGATTCGGCAAGTCTTGTAGTTTCGATTAAATAAGAAATTGGAAAGTTTTTTGTGGGTGACGTCATAAATATGGTAGGTTTTAGGCCATTTTGGATCAGGTTACAGGGCCCTGAGCCCCAACACAAAGATCCACTCTTTTGACTCAAGTGTTTTTTGGAAACTAGGCTAAAATCCGAGTCTTTAGAGCCCTTGATTGCCTTTCTAGCGTCTGTGGTTCAAAAGTAATGGCCTAAAAAAACAAACCAATTAATTAATCCCCTAGGAGATTTAAGCAATTTTTGTTTATTTATTATCCGGGTTTTGTGATTTTTAGGTCATAACTTGTCCACCACAAAACGTTAGAAGGCCAATTGAGGGCTCTATAGATGCAGATTTTCGAACAGTTTAAAAAAAGAAGAAACAAAAAATTACCTTGGGGTTGAAGCGCAGGGTCCGATGACGTGGTCCAAAAAAATTAAACCTACCTCTATTGTGACGTCACCCACAAAAAAATTGAGATCCAAATCTTTGCAATTTTTTAAAAATCGAAACTTCAAGACTTTCCGCATCTTTCGAGGATTTGAACAGCTCTCCAGCACAGTCGGCTGGTGAGTTATGGCTCGCCCAAATTGGGCAAATCCCGGTAGTGAAAGGCTTTGGTAAGCGCACAAGATTCGAAAAGCTTGCGACCTTGAAGTTTACTTTTGCAAAACTTGTCGCTGACTTTACACCACTTTTACTTTTACTCGATGTGTTTTGTGTGTTGTTGTACTGCCATTTTGCCGGAGCGTTTAACCATAGTTCAGTTTACAGATTGCAACATCTGTCTCTACGCAATAACAAAATTACGGACAAAGGAGCCGAGCTTTTAAGCATGTGTCTCGGAGGAACTCGGTCGCAGAACCGTTATCTCAGCACATTGAATTTAAGCTTCAATCATATTGGCGACAAGGGTGCCGTTCACATTGCTCAGGTGATAAAATTGACCGTGGAAGCTTTTTTATTTTCATGTTTCTGAAGGCATACTTAAATTGACTGAAACCTGGTTGTTTTTGTTGTTCTTTTTGTTGCCGTGGCGTTGCTTAGGCGACGAGCATTGGTTCTGAAAAAAGGTCATCAATATTTACCCATCTGTGTGTAAAATTTGGCAATGCTCCTTTTGCGTATTATCATCGAAAACTGTTTTTCTTTGTTCAATGCCTTTCTTTTCTTAAGTAGGGACATAGCATTTTTAAGCGAGCACCTACCAAGCGATTCGGTTATATGTAGCGTTGTAATGTTTAAGAGTCACAACGTGCGTGCACAATATCTCTCGATGCGTGGAGGTTTCATTTCTGTGTTGTTCATGGTTTGTGGCGTCTCTGCCCGTGTAGTGTTTGATGCTGCTTTGCTTCTTCGTTCGTTTCTCTGATAAGCATTGTGTTTCTTTTCAGCGTTTGCCGTTTGTTTAGACTCAGCTGCTCAGGCCCGGTATTTCTGATTACAAGAATAAAAAACAACTTTGTTTGACAAAGTTGTTTTTTATTCTGCCAAGGCTCACAACAGGCGTTAATACATTTCGACTCCAGCAACATACGATTTGACTGTTACATGCGCAGTCTGATGATGGGGTTTTGGCATTGCGTTTCAAAACGCTGCTGTTTCTCGTTTATTATCCTAGCTGGATTAGTGTTTTGCCTATTTGGAAAACAATTTGTCTTTTGTAATAGTCTATTCAGGAGAACGTACATGAATGGACCATCACCAGGAGGTTGAAGTTTACTTTGACCATATAGCTTCAGACTTATGTCAGTTTTTTTAAAGGCGTTTTAGGGACCCGATTCGGGTCCCTAGAATCAGAGAAACTTATCATCGGGTCTCTAGAATCAGAGAAAATCGGGTCTCTAGATTCAGAGAAATCGGGTCCCTACAAGTCCAAACCGGGTACCTAACATTTTCTTTAAAAAAAACTGCTTATATTATCTCGAATGACTTGGTGCGCAACACAAATATTTTTCTATGCATTCGCCCTCAGGCTCTGCGCATGAATCGTGTCCTGCTTTCTCTTTCTCTCGCTTCGAATCAAATTTCCGACGAGGGATGTCGTGCTTTATCCGCTGTCTTGAAGAAGTTTCCACTGACGCACGATGAAGTTGTGCAACGCCGGAAGCTGATGTCTCGACATAGTTATGACGGAAGAGGAGCCTCAGTAAGTTGTTCGCTGATCTGCTCAAAAAGATGATTTTTATTTGGCTCACGTTTTCATAAAGCTTTAGCGAGTCCGGCAAACGTGATATCGTTTATCTGTGATAACAGCTAAAAAATTAGTTTTTGATAAAAAAGAAGTATTAGTTGAAAAAAACAACAACAAATAGCTCTTCATGAAAAGAAGTATGAGTCATGAAAACAATGAGTTCAATACAAATGCTCTCACCGTACCTTTGAAAATCACCCTCTGATGTACTGTAACCATAAACTAATGGTTTGTAGGACACTAAAACTCTTCCGGTAAGTTGTTTCGTCGCGTTTATTAACTGAACGGGCCGCCAAGGAAACGAAAGCGTTGCCAATTATGAAATTTTGTCCGGTAGTACATGAGTGTAAGTCAGAGGTCACCAACCTTTTTGAAACTGCGAGCTACTTCCTGTGCACCGATTCATGCGGAGGGCTACTAGTTTGATACACACTTCTGAAATAAAAATTTTGCTCAATTTACTTTCAATTATTTTAGTATTGATATTTGTTAATGTGAACACATTGATCATGCTAGTGTTATTTTTAGAACAGGCTTGCGGGCGATGCACGTGGCTCTTGCGGGCAACCTGGTGCCCGCGGGCACCACGTTGGTGACCCCTGGTGTAAGCCATACATTGCGTAGTCGTGACACTTTCTTGTTATCGAATTTTTGCCATGTGGACCCAAACTTTAAACTTGTCATCTTTTTTGAACATGACATGACTCACCACTTGCCAATCCACCGAAGCACTTTTAGGTCTCTGTGCGTTACAGGCACTTTGAAGTCACATTTGCCGAACGTAATGCGTGGCTCAAGTG
>JGI24158J21664_10002999_pt1 | contig 20907 bp, 14 predicted proteins | sample Ectturendosymbi3_FD_21664 | JGI IMG/M metagenome (IMG submission 21664) | reverse complement strand
GTTTTGGGTTTAGGTTTTGGGTTTAGGTTTTGGGTTTAGGTTTTGGGTTTAGGTTTTGGGTTTAGGTTTTGGGTTTAGGTTTTGGTTTTAGGTTTAGGGTTTTGGGTCATGTAACAAGGACCTTACACTAATCCAAGTGCATTGTCCTTGTCACTTGACCAATCCAAGCAATTGGATTCTCCTTATGGCAAAATATCTCCAGCAGTACTTTCCCCTCTGATGCAAAATTAACACTTCCTTGTTAAATTTTGGAAATGCCAAAAGACTGTGTCTATTTTCCCTCATGAGGCAAAAGCACTGCTGGAACTATTTTGCCTTCAACCAATCGTAGCTGATTTGGCTAAAGGAAAAATAGCTCCAGCAGTTCTTTTGCCTCATGACACTAGAACAGAACAGCGTTTGTTGAGGCAAAATAAAGATACAAGATTTTACATTGGCGGATCAGGACTGGACCGGACTGATGATTTTCAAAAATTTTGCGGATCAGGACTGGATCGGATTTAATTTTATTGGATCAGGACTAGACTCGGACTGAAAAATTTCACAGTCCGCTCATCCCTGCTATCTATCTCTGACGTCTGTGCAATGTGCGCACCAGAGAAGATCACTATCCGGATTGCTGGTGGGATATCCGGCTGGATAGTGAGTTTGCAACCGGATAAGGATATCCAAAAACTGCTTTCAAAGGGACCCGGATATGGATCCGGATATCCGAAACGTTTTTTTCGATATTTCGAGGATTCAGACTTTCGGAAAAAGATGCACATTGATTGTAAAATCATTCATTTATTATCTTCAGAAGCATCTTTTCAGCCTTCTGTGCCATGACTCCAAGTCTGTTTATGGCGGTGGTGCCCAACCTTTTTTGACCCAAGATCTGCTTTTCAAGTAGACTCCCCCATGAGATCTACCAGTCTAGTGTCAACATCGCATATCCACACATATCGTTTCCATCCTGCAGTAACTAACTTCACAACACTTTTTCTAGCTGCCACACAACCACAAACCCTTTTTTAAACACGTACACATACACGCCAATCTGTTTGATAAGCAATGACCTTCATGAACCAATCAGAAAAATAAACCAAGTACAAAACAAGTGGATCTCTGAGTTTGAAAAGAGGAAATTACTTCCAACTTAGTGGGAGACCTAGCCCTGGAAAGAGGAGGCTAGCTTCTCGTAGTCGGGAGTGTAAGTTGCAGGCGTAGCCAGGGGATCCAAGAGGGGCATGCCTGTCAATTTTCTAGCATATTTTGTAATTTTGTGCTTTGAGAGGTTTTGTCTCAAACAAAATACTGTTGCTCGCTTAAAGTCAAATAATTTGGCCACAAAAAAATTTAGCTGGTTTTGCTACTGTGTAGCAGCTGGTCGCAAGGCGTAGTCACGCTTCTAGGTGGTTATCAATCATTCTGGATCTGTACTTGGGCTTGATGATTTTCACATGGTAAAAAGCAGATCTACACAAATAAGTCGATCCAAAAAGAGATAGGGATCAATAATCTTCCTCCCATTTGGGGTGAACACGGTAGGTCTTGACGCGTTTCGTCTCAGCCATGTTAACTTTCAAGGTTGTGTAACTGCTCTGATCGCTAGCTGCAAGTAGGGATGCCACACAAAGTTTTCAGGAAGCGCACAATTTAAAGCACAAAAGCGATCAGTTGTTTGAAGATAGGTAGTAGCCCACTATGGCGTCTAATCCACAAATAGCCAGAAAAAAATCTTACGAAAAGACAGCTTATCATTAGTTAACTACACATGCAAACATGTGCAAAAACAGAAAAATCATTGTTGGTTTCCCGAGCAAGCTTGGGCTGTTGAACACCTCCTTGGGTGTGTAACAACGTGCGTCAACTTCCTACGAAGCGGTCGTACAAGCAAGTATTTTAAATTGATTGTATTGACAACCTAGCTGTAGCAAGCGACATCGTCCAATCAACACAATAAATTGAGTACATGCACGCACACACACGCAGTTCTAAAACATGATGGTATTTGTGCTCGCTAACGTATCAAGTTGCACAACACTAATAGAGCCTACTAAACTAACAACTTTCCTTAGTATCAGTCACGGCTATGGAACCAGAGCCCTAATCTGGATCCCAAGCAATTTGGGATGGCTACAGCTGTAGCCGGAGTCAAAAACTTTTAGATGGTGGAGCCGGAGCCTGAAATTTGGGTTCTGGTTCCACAGCCCTACTTCGTGGGGCAAGCGAACTGTACAAATAATACAATGGTTTTCGCTTTTCAGTGGACCAAATCATTCTGGACCCAGAGCCGGAGCCAAAATCTTTTAGATGTTGGAGCCAAAAAAATTTCGATACCTGGAGATGGAGCCTGAAATTGGAGCTCCGGTTCCACAGCCTTGATCTCAGTAAGCAGCACATCACTTTGCCCTGCCATCACGACACGTGGCCAGCAACTGCAAGAGCCTTCCACTGATAGGGGTTATCGAAACGTCGCAATATCAGTTACTGGGCGACGTTACCTCAGAGAGGATATCTTTACATTCATTACAAAGCAAATTGGCAGTTAATTAAAAGCCACTGTGGATCACTTTTTTTTCAACAACCACTGCGGTCGACTTGCGAACAGTCCGCAATCTGCCAGTAGACCTCGATCGACTGGTTGGGCACCACTGGTCTATGGTGTATAATCTTTGTACCGTAGTGTAATCGCCAAGTTTGTCAGCATGAGGTTGTTCCTGGTGTGGCAAGATAGGGCTCTTTCAGTATATATTAAGGACGTTGCTTGCTGCGTATCTGGACTAATGTCTGCTAACCCGTAACACTTGTTACAACACTACTGCGGAGTAGGGCGAATTTGAACAAACATCACTGTTTTATAGTGCTTCATATTTCAATTTGGGGAGGGCTTGGAGCTTTGTTTTGGAGGGACTAAGCCCACTAAAGCCACCCCTTGGTGACGGGACTGTGGCAAAACTTCAGCTTGCTTTTTAATAGAATTGACTCGAAAATGTATTTAGGTTACGTGATATGTCAAGCTTGCAAGATATGTCAAACTTTCTGCTTATAAGCATGACACTGACAGGGGGGCAAAGTGGCACAACGCATTCAGGTAATGTCTCTGTTCTGCTTCATGAAGCAAAACCTGTGCTGGGACTATTTTGCCTTCGAACACAATTGGTTGAAGTGATCATGTGACAAGTACAATATGCAGAGACAATTGGTTGGGGTTTAAGAGTTTATGGTTAGGTTTAGGATCAGGGCTTATGGTCAAGGTTAGGGTCTGGTTTTAGGCTTAGTGATTCAGTGCTTAGAGCTAGGGTTTAGCCTACAGTTCACTTAATGCAAACAAACAAGAAGCTGATAACTGCTTGCCAGCCCTGAAACCATAACAACCATTATCCATGCATGGGACTGAGCTGTTACAAATGTCATGGTCAACTAAGCAGGCATTTGTTCCAAACTTGTCATGTGACTACTTCAACCAATCGTGTTCAGTTAAAGGCAAAATAGCTGCAGCAGTTATTTTGCCTAACACGACAAAATAGGCACAGCACAAAAATATATGCTTTGAATCACAATACACTATCGGATAGTTATCGGATATGGATAGTATGATTTCAACCAAAACAGGAATCGGATACGGATATCATTTTTCAAAAACTGGATAGGATTGGATAGTAAAAATCCACTATCAGGTCATCTCTGGTGCACACTGTTTTCAATCGTGACACGAGAATTTTTGTGAATGACATGCTTGCTTGCTTTACTATACCACGAACAAGCTGATGATGGCTGGGATTCTTTCTGGCATGTGGCAACTGGATTTTTGAAATTTATTTAAATAAAAGTTACATTGCAAATTTTACACGTAAAGGATGTCGGTAATTTTTTAGTGCTTCTAGTGCAGCGTTCCCACTTCTGCGGAATTTATCCGTAGTAGATCAGATGGGAATTTCAATATTATTTGGGGAGAGATCTACTGTACTATGCTAGGGTTTAAATTCATAATCTGTCTAGGGATTTTTTAGGGAAATTGCCTTATTGGGGATAAAACTGGGAAACGTTGCGGTCCTGTGTTTTCATTTGATGTGAATTTGATTGTGAGGTTGGGAAAAAATCAGGTTGTGATTTGCGGTCAGTTCCAGGATGAAGAACTACTGTGTAAATTGCTTGAAAGGTATATATATTTTGATGACAGTGGCTACAGGTCCGGCTGTTGGCCTTCATATTTGAAACTTCATTCGTCCACCACCTGTAATGTGACAGTAACGCATGAGAAGAGTGCAGAAGGCTTGGTAGAACCGTAGTCACAGTAAACCCTGAACCTAATCCTAAGCTGTAAAGTAAACCCTAAAGCCAACCTCTAAAAACCTCACCCCCAAACCGAAAGCTCAAGCATAACATAGATAAAGTCAAAGTGTAAATTAGAAACCTTGAAAAAAATTAAGAAAAGGTAGTGTCTGTTTCACTGGTAAAATTCTGGCAGCAACAGATCGGCTGGAGCTTAATTGTACTGGCAGTCGAAGTGGCATGATGCAATAAAAAGAAAAAGGTAACTTTGTCAGGTAAATCATGCTGTCCTGTTCGTGGTGCAGTGGTTAGATGTTATGGCTGCTATGCCAATGGTATGGTTTGCGGTTGGACTCTCACCTTGCCAACTTCCGTTTTGTTCTTTTTCTTTGTTTTTTTTCAGGCTCTGCTTAGGTGTTACCTTTAAGGGTTAGTGTTGTTAGGCTAGGATTAGGGATAGGTTAGAATTTAGGGTTAGCTTAACTTAGCATTAGCTTAGTGTTGGGTTAGGGTTTGGTTAGGATTAGGGTTAGCTTAGGGCTATGGTTAGGGTTAAGGTTAGGGTTAGGTTGTAGGTTTATCTTTTAGTTGTATTTACTTCCTTTGTTTCTACCATTACCAAACCTTTTGCTGCTGCCAGTCGAACTGCAAACCATTTGCATAGCAGCCATAAGACCTAACCATTACACCACGAGCAGGACAGCGTTTTCTTGACAAAGTGACCTTTTTCTTTGTATTGTGTCAGGCCACGAGACTGGACAATCGACTGCCGGCACGGACAATAGCTCCAGCCGATCTGTTGCCACCAGAAGAATATCACCGGTAAAATAGACACTACCTTTAATAAATTCAGTAGCAAATCTAACTCAATCTATAGACAATGTATGTGGTTCTTGAGGAGGTATGATTTGGCTCTGTTTGTACAATTGTTTTGTTCTGTTTTTCATGAGTTCCTAAAATAATAGTAAATGTTCAATGTAACACACTATGCTGCTTGTTAAAAGGTAACCTAGTTTGTGACAGAGCTTTCCACCAGTCAGGGGTCAATGACTTCATAACATTCTAGTTTTTTTTGGTGCCCTGGCATTTTTGCAGTTGAAATGGTTTCTTTATCATGTTGTAAGTTCCTAATAATTATCACCAAACAAACTCAACTCAGCAAAAGCTCTAAAAGGTAAAGGAAAGTAATATACTGTTTTGTGCAAAATCAAGGGAATTTCTTTGAATTTTTGGGAAGTTTAAGGTTAACTTTAGGGGATTTCTAGTCAATATTTGTTAGAACCCTGTTCTAGTACTTCATCTTGCTACCATAAATATGGTGACTTTTGTAGACGTTCACAGGTTTATGAAGAATTTCTAAAGATTTAGGCAGTGTACATTCACCAAGACATTTTGGCCCATTGAGACATTTTGGTCATTTTTCTCGCAGTTGTATTAAAACTGACCATAGTATTCACAAGCCTATATTTTCAAATATATTTTTAAATATACCTATATTTTAAAATCAACATTCTGCCTGAATTACCTTGATTTTTTCAGTCATTTCAAAAAACGTTAAGTCTATGACCGAAAAAAACAGCATGTTATCACTTCAACCAATTGTTATCAACTAAAGGCAAAATAACCCTACCAAAGCTTTTGCCTCATGAGGCAAAATAGACACTACCAAAAATTAAAGTGTGTTAAAAAGTTTTGCCTTGGTATGTCCAAGGTTTTTTCAGCTGTTATAGGGATGATTTGGGTCCCTAAAATTGAAAATCGGGTCCCTAAAATCCCTGAAAATTATCATCCTGTCTCTGGAATCAGAGCAAATCGGGTCCTTAGCATCAGAGAAATCGGGTCCCTGCAGGTCCATACCAGGTACCTGACATTTTCCTTAAAAAAAACCTGATATATCACTTGTCAATTATGCATAACGTCACATGTCAATTTTGACAGTTCTTGGAATATTTTTATTTGGGTTTGTGTTCACATTTATTTGTTGTTAACCATTTAATATTGTATTTATAATTTTTGGATTTAAGTTGATTAGTTGACAATTGAGTATGTATATTTTTGTGTGAGCTTAGAATAAGCTTATACACATGTTTATTGAATGTCATTCACCATGTAGAAATGCTATAATGGCACTAGCCATTTACTAGCTGTAGTGTTAAGACTTGTAAAAAGACTGCTGAAAGTCAATGATATACCACATTAACCAACCATTAGGGTGAAAGGGTTGTAATAGTCAGTAAAAAAATTTGGCATGATCTATAAAGGAGAGTGACATGCATGTAAATAGGGTTGTGACTAACCAGGAAAAATCTTATTTGAAATTAATTATTTTAGTATGAGCTGTTCCATGTGTTTTTTAATATGCTTAAGGATGAGTATTGTAATATAACTGATATGACTGTAAGCTATGCCAAAAGCAAAACAATGACAATGCTTGACCCTACAACAAGGCTCTGGTGAATTTTGCTATTCATCAGTTATTTTTGTATCAAAAATATTTTTTGAACATGTGAACTTTGGGCCTAGTGACAACCTTACTTACCACAGAGTTCTTGATGAGCACAGGGCTGTGGAGCCGGAGTCTGGAGCCCAAGTGATTTTGGATAGCTGGAGCCATAGCAAAAATTTTTGATGGGCGAGCTGGAGCCTGAAATTTGATTTCTGGCTCCACAGCCCTGGATGAGTGTAGTGTATGTGCTGAAATATGAAGTATCTTTTGTGATTGCCAATAGTACATTCAATCACAAAAAAGCTTCAAGGAAAACTGAACTCATTTTCATAATGACTTTAAAATAATGTAAAAAATGAAACTTACATGCTGAAGAATATGATGTGGATAATATACAGAAAAATTTTAGTGAAAATATCTTTTAAATTATTTGTTATGCTTGGTTGATTGATATGAACCTTTTTTGAATCTTTCTGTATGTGTTTTCTATTTAGGACAATTTTCACATTAGGTATAATATTTGCCAGTTATTTTCAATCTCCATTTTTACAGAATAGAGTATTAATGGACATGGAGTTGCAAGGTCAAATAGTAATTTATTCTACATCTGGGTGCCCACATTGTAAAGCAAGTAAATCTAAGCTGGATTCACTTAATCTACCTTATGTAGACATCAATCTTGATGATTATCCTGATCAGCAAGAAAAGATGACTTCACTCACTGGTAAACATACTGTTCCACAGATATTCTTTAATGATCTGCATGTGGGAGGCAATGAGGATTTCCAGAATCTGAGTGATGAGCGCCTGAAGGAGTTGATAACTTATGTTCAAGAACAATCTGCCCCAGAAAGTGCACCCAATTTTGAACTTCAGTCTAGTTCAAAAACATCTGATGGTGACAAGGATTTGTATACTAAAGATGAATTAGCAGGATTGGTAGAAAAACTAAGTAGTCAGAGTGACATTGTACATGCCCACAGGCATAACTTTTTTTCATCAATTCCAAGAGCTTTTACTGGAAGTGATTTGGTATCATTTGTTGCTCGGGAATGCAGTGTTATCAGAGATGAAGCACTGAAACTAGCCCAGAAGTTACTAGAAAAGAAGTTTGTTATTGCCATAGAGAAAGATATGCCAATTAAAGACAATGGGACTCTATATCGATTGATACATGATCTACCATCAAAAGCCCTCAATGCAAACATGCCAGCTTACTTGGCAATTGTTTCAGCATCTCAGTTGTCAATGCTAATTCGTAAAACTATTTTAAAACTCTACAGTGAACATTTATCAAAAAATGGCAAAAGAGTGGATTACACAGGCATTAGTCGCAGTCCAGATTTTACTGAGTACAAGCAATTGACAGCTCAGTTAAATCGAGTGCATTTAAATGATCTCAGCAGGGATGAAAAGTTAGCCTTTTTCATCAACATTTACAATGCCCTTGTGATACATGGAAATATTGCCCTTGGGTTTCCCAAATCTGTGTACTCTCGCTACAAGTTCTTTAACAATGCTCAATATTTGATTGGTGGACACTCATATTCACTGCAAGATATTGAGAATGGTGTACTTCGCTCCAATCGCAAGGGTGTGGGAATGTTAAAGAAGCCCTTTTCAAAAAATGACCCCAGACTTGAGTTTATTTTGTCTCCCCATGAGCCTCTCATTCATTTTGCACTGGTTTGTGGGGCTAAGAGCTGCCCACCCATTAAAACATATTCTCCAGAAAATATTATGAAACAGCTGGAGCTTTCTACTACATCCTTTTTGGAAAGTAATGATGGTTGTAGAGTTAATACGGAAACTAACATGATAGGTTTGAGCATGATCTTCAAATGGTACAAAGAAGACTTTGGTGCTAATGAAGATGAAGTTTTGAATTGGGTGGAAAATCATATGGCTGATAGTTCAAAGAAAAATGATATGCTGTCAATCATGGAGAAAAAAACATTCAAATTAGTTTATTTGACATATGATTGGAATGTCAATGAGAAATAGCTGGAAAATGCACAATATCACCTTTTTTGTATTCATTTACAAAAAATGAACTTCCCAAAGCTCTTAAAGTAGTAGCTTCAGTGTTTATGTACTTTCACACCATGCAATACAATTGTTTTTCCAAAACTAATGCAGTACGCTTCAAACAGCTGGTGTGCTGTGGAATGCCTTTATGTTATAATATGTGCTAGTGGTGCATGTAGTTAAGTGCTTTGTTACTATTTACCAAAAGTATACAGTATATAGAGTGTGTGCATGTGCAGGTGTGGCTGTTGTTAAAACAGTAGTTTATCTGTGACACAATATACTCCCTGCAATTGCTGGCTGCTCCCTGGTGGCTGTGAAAAAAGCTACAAGCACACAAAAAGACTCTTTCTTTATGGACTTTTAGCGCAAAATTGTGTTGTCACACAACCGTGTTAAGGATATCTTTTGGATCATATTTTGTTGATTTCAGGAAAGCACTACAGGAGAATATAGAATTTGCAGTAATATTGCTAATTGCTCTTAGGAAAAAATTTGCAAAAAAAAGTTCACTGGTGAACAAATAATTAGTTTATTTTTGTGAACCCTTATTGCTACTGATCCATATCTGATTAAAAGCACAGTGGTTTGGGTTGGGCATTATGCAGCTAGTTAAGTCAACCATACTTCTGTAGTTTTGCCTTCATGCGTAATTGCAAAATTTTGTTAGGCCTGCCTTTCCAATACTTTTTATTACATGTTTTAACAACTTTGTAAATTCATGTACGTACTTGTGACTAGTGTTATGTAGTATTTAGTTTCACCAGGTTCAAAGAACTTGATGTTTTTGCTTGGTGTTCATTGCATTGTGGTCGTCATGCTCTTATAGTAAAGAAAGCACTTAAAGTAATATTTGTTATTGCTGTCAATGTAGCTAACACATTAAAGATGTTGGCAGTTTTTCAGTGAATGTCAACTATATACAAGGCGCTTCATGTATGCAAATTAAATATGGCTGTAAATGAAATACATTCTTACTTGGCAACACAGCACATTAAAATTCCTAATGATTGGCTGGATGCATGCTTGGAGTGGTTGCAGTCAGAGAATCGGGTAAGCGGGTTCAAAACAGAAGTTTTCCTTGCTTTTTTCATTCGTACTTTACAAGATGTTTGTGTTGATCAGGGTCGCCATGTTCAACTTGCCCAGTTACAACAGCAGGTTTTGGATCAATGGCTTTTGACCGACTTGAAAGACTTAGCTGTGCCTTGTTTGCCATCAAGTATTTTGAATGAGAAGTATACTCTAAACGGATGGTGCGTATGGAGTTGTCATGGTTCCACCATTTAATTTACACTGCAACTTACCATCTGCTTACTTTTTATGATAGCTACTGCGTACAAATGGTTTCCGTGCTGGATGTGTCGCAACCACTTTACGGTCAACTGCTGCAAGTGCAAAACTTGGACAATTCAAACTCGAGCGTTTCTGCGGAGACACAGCCAACACAGAAGGTGACTGATTTCGAGGATTTTTTGCGTCCGCTGCTGTTGACGTGTAACGCAATAATGCACCGGTGTTCTAGCGATGGGAAAGCAAGTCGTCGAGAATGCTCATGATGACTTTGACTGATGGAGTGATTACTGTATCGGGAATGGAGTACAGGAGCATTCCGATCTTGAATGATGCTTTACTGCCTGGAACCAAAGTACGAATAAAATGAATTATTTAATTGCAGCATTGTGGATGCTATCACACGGTTTTAACTGGTTCGTGGTCTTGTTAAATAGGACGTTTTTTGACAAACTGGTTTTGAATCGAGATAATCTGTTGGTGTTGGAAACTGTTTTTCTTGGTCATAGACCGGAAATGATTTTGAAATGACCGAAACAAGTTAAGTCATTTCGGTCAGATTATCTGTAAATATAGNCTAAAAAGCACTGTTACGGCAAGTTTCAATAAAACTGTGAGACAAATGACCGAAATGTCTCAGCGAAAAAAAAAACAGGTTGGAAATAGTCGCGCAAAATTTGAACAACGTGAATCACGATTAAAAGGGTGCCCGTGGCTGTTGCAGATCAGAATCAAGGGCCCGGTGCTTTGCCGCAAGGGTGTGCTGATGCTTACAGCGGGCAACGTACAACTTCTCGGCGGCGAAGTGGACGATTTGAAGCAAAGCAACAGCAAAGAGGCCTTGCTATGTCGCGCGTTGAACCGCCCGGTAAGTGATGAGTGTGTTTTGCGCAGCTGTTGGGTTACTTGTCGTTAGCGAAAAACTGCAATCGAGTCTGCCAGACACCCTTTCACCATTCTTTTTCTTGTTCAGCTCCCTGCACCAAATCGGCAAAGACAGCCGGTTCAAGTTTCTCGAGATGAATCTTACATCGGTAAGAAACACTTTCATGCTCTGAGAGATCACGGCACTATCGCGAAAAACCAAGTCAATTCACAGATTTCTTCGTTGAGCCGCCGCGGTTCCTACGGCTGTTAGTCTGATAGTTTCTGTGCAAGCCACGTTTGTTGTTCGACTCGTATTATGGTAACCTTGTTTTCAAAACTGGCTGGTTTCAAATTATTACGATTGTTACGTCACACACCAGCGTTACGAAGTGTACTGCCAGACAAGAAAAAAACGGTAAACCATTAAAAAAGGTAAAACAAAAAACGAACAGATCGCTAAATCAGCGTAAAACAGACAGTAAACCTGTCGAGGCTTACGATCGCGACTGACACGTTTCGAGAGTTTACTTCAAGCACACGTGTCGCCGCTTTTCAGAATTGGACCTACCCCCCGATGTTATTACCCAGCTGACCGACGAACGCTTCGAAATCAGCGCGGATTCGGGTTTTGCTTCTGCCCGAGCCCAAACGAACAACAGGTTGCGAGATTCGATCGACCAGCACGGTTCGGCGCCAAGGCTCAATGAAGGCCACGATGTCGATATGGAGGATGTCGACGACAATGACTTTTTGAACGAGGCCGAGCGGTTAGAGTCGCAGGTAAATTGCTTTAAACGCCCGTTTCGAGCAAACTCGCGCTGGGCTTGCGGTCGAGGTTATCGTCACTGCGAAGACACGACTGCTTTGTGTCGCATCTGCGTGTCAATGCCCTAAAGTCATCAGTCACGCCGCAAGCTCCATTCTCTCGCATGGTTGTCCGACTTTTGGCCGTTGTACTACTTATCTACGCCTCATGCAGATCGCAATTTTGTTTGCGTGCTGTTCTCTGCTCCTGGTACGACAGTTCTTAACGCCTGCCGCTGACTTTCGAAAGGTTGTCTCAAATAATTCCCGACTTGTAATTGCCGCCTACAGCATTCCGTTTGAAAGAGGTTTAGTCGAAAAAGTTCAAGGGCGGGTGTTGCGCACGATATAAATGGAAGAAATGAGTTCCACGGCACGTTAATCCGTTTTTGACAAGAGACTATCGGTTTAGAAATCGCGCAGCGTTTGGTTAAGTCGAGTTGATCATGCTGTAATATGCTCGCTGTTATAAGAAAGTACTTTTTGTCTCTGGCGGGCAATGTTTCGTCACACGTTAATGGCGAAAGAGCAACAAACACTCGCGTTGCCGGCAAGTCACGATATCTAAACAACGTTCCAAGCCTTCATAACTTTACTTTTAATGGTAAAGATTGATAGTGTACATTTACATCCAAGTTACTGAGAACAGGGAGTGGCCACCAATGATTCGTGCGTTTTCTCAGTTAGATGTTTGTCACAGACAAAGTGCTTCGTTTTGATGGTTTGAATTCCGAATCTAGTTTTCTGAACTGTCTGCAATGAAGCAATTTGTCTTTGCCAGGCGTAAGAGTTTTAAAAACGCTTGAGCAGTACCCATCAAGTGGCGTACGAGCAGTTAAAAAACTTTCTCTTGTTTACTGACGGCAAGCAAATGATGACATTGTAAAATGGTATCTGTCATTCCACCCAACTGAGGTCAAGGCACGTGTGTTTTTACAAGCCTTGCTGACTTAAGCTGTGAGAGCTCTGTCACTTCTGTCGGGACCTGTCCACTCATAAAGCCTAATGAACCTACTGTATGTAGTAAAAGCACGGCAACCATCATAACCCGTGCATGGTGATCACTCGGTCCCGTGCAGGGACCGAGTTTGCGAGGCAACATTGCAGGGGACAATATTTGCGTGACATATAAGGCGACCAATATTTTGACCCAAAAACTTAAAATTTTGACTTTATATTGACCTATCAATTTTCTGCGTTTGCAGCTGAAATGCAGAATACACAGCATATATTAAAAATCAAACGGATAGGTTAACAATCTGTATTCTGTTGAAATGAGAAAAATTAAAAAAAGTGTTAAACACCCAGTGTGACTAGAGATGGCAAAGCGTAGACGAAAATCAATCCAAAAGCACAAGAGAAATATCCAGTGTCAATAAATATCCTGAACTCACTGAGGAGGTTCTGCATTGTTATACTTTAACATCACGTACTGCTTCACATTATTGCCTTTGAAGTTTCTATATGCATAAAAGATTGTGCGTTTACTAAACCAAGTACTGTAGGACCACGTTTCTTGCCTTACCATGCCTAGCTTACTTAACAGTAGGCAAAACAACATTATGTCAGAAGTCGCAACAAATCCATTAGTATGTCAGAATTGCAAAAAAAAATTTCCCTAACGATAACTTTTGACTCACTGATGGTATCAGTGTGAAATTTGGTTTGAGGACGTTTCACAAACTTTAAAAAAGGCAGAAAAATAGTGATAGGCATGTTATTGTGCTTATCATAATAGTATTGTTTGCGTTTCGTTGACGTCACCATGTTCACTCAACCGTAGCACAACCTTTTTGCAAAATTGGCAAAATGGGAGGCGAATTACTGAAATGATATACTTTGGGGACCATGACCCAAGTTCCCCCGTGACTAGGCCCATGGTGTTATGGCAGTTGCCCAGTGCTGTGCTCGTACTTGACAATGATTGCTACTAGTAAACATCAGAAAACATTGACACTGCTATAGTGGTGGACGGTGGTATAGCAATTGGGAACTGGTACTGTACAACAGTGCTATAGCTGGCACTTAGCACTGCATTTAATATAAAAACACATTAATTATGAGAGTTGCGCATAAACAGATCAAAAATTGTGATAATCAAATCAAATTTGGTCAGGTCCGAAATAAAATGTACTGCTGCTAACAACCACAAGTCTCTCACCACAAGATGTTTTGGTAAACTACTAAAACTACTAGCAGTGGCAACCGTGTTCTGTATATTGCAGGCTACAGACCAGCGCAGGAATTCGACTCACAAGAAGACGACACGAATCAGTCACATGATTCAACGACGTTTATGTACACACTGATTCGGTTAATTCAACTTAACCAACACAATTATCAACAATCATGATAATTCAGTTTGCATAGTTAATCTGTACACTGTGTCTATAGGTAGACCAATGATAATGTCCATTCTTCTTGTTTATTCCCCGGATTTATGCTAGGGGGGGGGGGTTCAACAGTAATGTAACCACGAAATTTGTACAAGTACATTATTTTTTATCACAAAATATTTGGGGAACAAAAGATAGTGTGCCCCCCTTGTCCAAATGTTGAGGGACATGTCTACCCTGAAACTCGGTCCCTGCACCCGTTCATTATGCAGAGATATTTTATACATCAGTTACAAAATAGGTGTCTCGTGTTTACTGAGATACCTCCTTTGATTTTATCGATCTTTTGAAAAATCTAATTAAATCAAATTTGACCCCTGCTCTGACACCGCTTCTTCCGAAGATAGCAGAGCCTTAGTGTGTATGATAGCATAAGTTTTGGTTATATTATAACTGAAAGCAGGTTTATTTTTTATTTTATTAATTTGTATACCCTGTTTTTTCCATCGCTTATAGGGAAGAAATTTATTTGAAGCTTGTGGTGGGTCAATACCATGTCGGGCCACTCCACCAATGAAGCTGCTAAGGTTAAGATTGTTGTTTATAAATATATTTCAGTCGATTTTAACGAAGATTTCTGAAAGATACAGTTTGGGTCTAAGAATATTTTCGGATTAATTGCACGTTAACCCTTCATTGTCATGGAAAAATTCGTCCATATTGTTGGCAATGAAAATTCGTCTGAAGCATTGTTCGTAAACTTAACTACAGTTTCTACATTTGCAAACAATACTTTGCACTCAGCTTGCAAGCAGCAGAAAAACTACCAGAAAAAGTCATAATTCGCCCTTGAAAAGCTACAAACTCCAGAGTTTGGGCAAGTTTAATAAATATTTCATTCAGAACAAAAATTTCGAGAAATTCAGGCGATCACCGGCCTATTAGAACTTCCAGAGCTCCCAATTCCAGCCAATGTTTGAGGAGGAATTGAAGCTGAGGAGCGTTTTGCGCTTCAGAGTTATATTAACGTGTTGTTGATGCTGATTTTTTAAGAGTTATAGCCATGAAGCGCCTTGTTGATGGTGTCAAACGTTTTTGCGTTCGCAGATCAATTCGCAAGGATGTGGTAACCTCGTTGGACTCCAAAAAAGCAAAGACATTAGTGGTTCCTCGTCGCGTACCAGAAAGCAATCTGGAAGTGGTGTTGTATTTGTGGAAGATCCTCCAGGGGGTTAGAACTTTTTTAATTTTTTGTTTATTTCTTGGCTTTTGCGCCAGTGTTTTAACAAGAAAAAATATTTCTTTGCACAAATGGATTTTTAGGTGACAAACATCTGTTCCATTGCGAATAATTTACACAGATCGGACGTTTTGATTCTAGGCTTCGAATATGAAGTCACCACTGTTGTCGTTTCTAACTATTAAACTTCTGCAGTGCCTCTCGCAAACTGCTGCGATTCTTTGCGAGCTTATGTCGAAGTTATTTGCTGCTGATTGGTAGCTGTGTTTCTCACAAATCACGTGCTGTTTTCGCGTTTTCATCAAACGGCTGCTATTTTTTTTTACATTGAAGTATTTAAACTCTTCGTATCAACAGCTTTGTTGTTCACCATGTTTCCCTTCTGTCAAGCTCACCTTTAAACATTTGCCAAAGCTACATGTGCTCGTAATTACTACCATTTAAAAAAAGCAAAACGTAGAGAAATATTGCAAAGAAAATGGCTCAAACACCCGACAGTAGATTTTTCCTGCAGCCCGCAAAGATTTACACTCCAAATCGATACAATAAAGTGAACACGCCCTTCGGAAAGACATGTGCTTTATTTCAAAGACACGGCTGCTGTTTTGATTCTGTTTTTGCTGATTTTGACCAGGCAACAACCAACCCATGCAAGACACGGATCGATCAACGCACAACACCAGCAGACAAATGTCTATAGAGGACGCGTTTCGACAAAATTTCAAACCACCTCCCACCAAAAGATTGCCAACTCAGACCCTGAATCTAACCGGCGGCACCCCAGCGCAGGATCGCAGTGCGTGGTCGGGGGATCGAACGCGAAACGTCCCGGTTCTCTCCGGGTCGAGTGCTGCTGGTTCATCCAAGACGAGCGCTTTTCTTGAACCACCGCACAACGGGAAAGGCTCGGTTGCCGCGAAGAAATCTTCGCGGCCAGAAGCAGGGGAACCCCCTGTTGTGATAGAACTAGACAGCGACCAGGAATTCGAGGCTTGCCCGTCCTTGACGTCACGCGTACGTAAAACTCTGCCTGCAACATCGTCGGCGCGCATGCGCAGTGACGTGGATAGGCCGTCACCGTCTTCAAGAGTTTGCTCGTCAGCCGCTACTATAGATCTGACACGTGATTGTCCGCAGATGCCTGTACGATATATTTGTCAGCTTAGATCCTGCGACAAAAAACAGGTTAGTCCATTCGACTTTAGCTTAAAATTAAGTTTTTATTCTTTTCAGCAATATCCGAATCGCATATTGCTGGATGGTTCTTCGTTTTGTGCGTTGATCAGTGGCATAGGTCTGCAGTTTCTTTTGTTGCAGTAAAATGAAAGTTGGTAATTGATTTGGCTGGCTTTGCCAGAAACAGAATTGCTTGGAAGTATTTAGAGGTGTTGTGGCAGTTGCTTTACGTTAATAGAACGCCAGTATTCAACTTGCCGATCTTTCGGAAGAGGAATCAGGGGCGTACTGAGGTTAGATGGCGCCTGGGCAAGAAACAAGTTTGGCGCCCTCCGTGTTCGAACCAAAGGTTTTCGAGAGCAAATTTACTGTATTGAAGAAATTACTTGCGACATTGTTAGGCTTTTCGGCGCCCCGCATTGTTTCAGAGTATTGTGTCCCCTTGGTCCCCTTGTATAACCCCTGAGAAGAATCTCAACAATTTATAGGCCTTACCCTGCAAAGTCAGCGAAGTATGCCCCAAATTTATTACATTTTTTGATATCGCATGTAAGCCGCCCAGTTTGTCCTTTTCATACGCGGATTCAATATGAATAGATATTTTTAGTCCTGTTTTGTTGGAGAATGTTGTCCTTATCTCAAAACTACTGCCGTTGCGATCTTTTGCAGAACAAACAAATGTCAAAATTTAATGTCTTGAAGACACTTTTGTCCAGTTGCAAGATTTGTTTCAATGCTGGTCACAGTGAAAGCTAAATTCCCAAATTGCGATGATAGAAAAGTAATGCTTACAGGAGTGCGATAGGTGCCTACTGCACGATGGCTTTCATGCGTTGGGTGCAACTTGGCAAGTGAAGCTACAAGCTTATGAAATATGGGCCACGCATAAGTGGCTTGTTTCGATCATGCTGTTAAAAAACTTCTGAAGAGAAAGCGTAACAGATGTTTGAGGCGCGATTGTGAGGCTGGTATACTTTGCTAGATACTCTGTAAAGTCCAGAAAGAAGCGACCTTGTCTTTTTGTGTATTGTCAGTTGTTCAGACCAATAACCCATCTCTCTGTCTTGTATGTTCGGTTGTTCAAGTGCAGCCGGTTATACGTATGTTGAGCACAGCATCCTGTGTTGAACTTCGCAGTTCACCAACGCGCCACTGAAGGTGAAAGCGTTCATTGTTACGCTTTTGTCGAAGTTGCATTGCGATCCCGAAACTGGCTGGAGCTTGAATGGCCGTATTTGCGACGGCACGGCCGTGTTGGATGTGGAATTCAGTGATCCCGTTCTCAACGAGCTTGTAGGTTTTTCAGCAAAGCAGGTTCGCTCCGCTTCGTTACGTATTGTTTCATTATTCATCAGGGTTCCCACGCGGTATTGGAAAAGTATTGAATTTGGCCAAAAAGGTACATTGAGTATTGAAAAAGTATGGCAATTGTAAATGGAAAAGAAATCTCAAGTATCTGAGCAGAATTTTACTGAAAGTAAAGCACTTCGTTATTTATACAGTGTTATGGAATGTATAAAATTCGAGTTTTATGATTAAGAATTTCGAAAAATGAAGGGAAGTAATGGTATTGAACTTTTTAATTTAGTATTGAAAAGGCATTGAAAAAGTATGGAAAATGATTTTCAAAAGTGTGTGAGAACCCTAATTTACATTACGGTAAAATAATGTTTATATTTAAAAGACAATTTATTTATATTAAAAAAATAATTTCGTTATTTATGTGAAGGAATTTCATTATTTATATTAAACAAACAACAAATAAATGTCACTTTTATTCGAAACTTGGGTCCGTGCGTTTCGTTTTTTGCTGCGTTTTTATATTTAAACGTCTCATTTCTGGATAGTGCTTCTTGAAATAGAAAAAAGTAGGGTTTAGAATTGCCTCAAAACTCGATAAATGTACATCAGAGTGTGCTTCTATAATGCTTGTCGTCTCCGTCGCCCGGCCTTATCCATTTACGCACACACTCGCACCTCGTGGCCTACTCTTTTCCTATTCTGTGTTCAGGCGAATCAGATCAAGCGTTCCGGTGATCGTCAGAAGGTGGAGAAGCTTCGCGCCGGAATGGCAAACTGCCGGGAGGCCATTATCGACATGTGCAAGATCATGCACGTGACTTTCGTCGACGACCGGGCGAGAGTCGTCGCCTTGAGTGACACCGACGAGTCCTACTGGTCCGGATTATGCAATAGGACTTGCTCTTGACGTCTTGGCTTTTTTCTTTTGACTTTTTTTGTCTATTGCTCAACTTCTCTTATTACTTATTAAAAAATCATTACATCTTTCATGAAGCGGCTGTGGTTGACAGTATGGCGTAAAGAGCAGTAAAAGAGTTAAGGGCAATGTAAACTTATAAAAAGCAAAAAAATCATTGCCAATTGTGCTTGTTTCTGCTCAGCAACAATGTAGACCTCAAAAATAATAACAAAAATTATAGAAAACCATTCTGAATTTTGTGGATGCGCGAATAGCTACATTAAATTTGTTTCATGTCGATTTTTATAAACCATGACCATTACCTGTAGTACTGTTATGAAAAGGCACCTCTGCCCTCGTTTACCCCTTATGAAAGTCAGGGGGGCAATGTCCCGTCATTTTTCCGCTCTCCGGCGTCCCTGTTAAAGAGGTTATGTTCTGTGAGACGCCGGTTGGGCTTGAAAACCGGATACGGAGGAAGCTGATCCGGATTTAGCAACGAGTTCAGCTTTGATTCATAAGTTGAAATGGTCAGCCCATATTTTGCGATGCATACACCATCGGCATGTTTAGTTTCGCACATGCTGGACGAAATTACTACCAGTATTTTCTTTTCTACACTGCGACGTCCACAAATCCAGTTGATGTTGATTCATAAGGTGCATTCTCCTGCATATGTGAATGGGGACACTGGTTTATCGTACAGGAAGGTCCAATGCGCTCGGTCACTGCTTTCGAGCGATGCATTTGCAAAGCTGAGTCATACTCGCAACATGTCGGCCCTCGCCTTTTTCATCACAGACCGTTTGGCAAAGGAACGTTTACTTTCAATTGACCTTTTTGGTCACTGGCAAATTCACTAGGAATTAGTCGGGGAAGAACGCTCTCCCACCACTATTTTTAGTGGACTATTTGGTTGTTTCTTTTAAACGATTGCAACCTCTATTGACCTTAATGGCAAGTCTTTTTTTAATGGAGCCTCCCCTACTATTTTTCGGGCACTGGTGGTGATAATATCTACTAGCCTTTGTGAACTAACATGTACCTTGGTTTGCTTCTAAGTGAAGTCCTTGTTCTCGCAGCTCGAATTGATTTCGGAATTAGGGCCTTGTCACAGTACTGACATTTAATTGCGCTTTGAAACTACCCTGCTGGTGGTGTTTGTTGCTTCGACACTTGACCATAATACTTTGCGTCACATTTTGGATCTTGGCTCGGCCATGTGTCCAGAATGTCCCAGGTAAGATTGGCGAGGCAAGTCCTGCTGCCTACACCCACAGGAAACCGACCCCAGGTGGAGTGGCTACATCTCCGATCTTGCTTGGTGTGGAGACCGAACTATCCGAGATTGCTGTTGACCGTGATGTATTTCGAGCCCTCCTAGGGCTGCTGCCCTCGCGACCGTCCGCAGAGGAAAAGCGGACACGAAAATGAATAACATTTTGGATCTGTTACGTTCAACCGTTTTTTCATCTCATGAANGGGCACAAGCAGACCACAAAAAGCCAGCTTCTTTTGCGACGATAGTAGTGGATCAACGAGCCTAACGATTCCGCTGAGATGCCAATCAGGAGCCCGTTGTTGAAAACTATAGGGTAGCCATTAGCTCTTGGATACAAACTTTCCAATACGCTGCATTTGTGCACCTGGACCGCGTCTTACACACGCGTACTATTGATTGGCATAGAGTCGTTGCAGTACTTCGTGTATTATCCATCCGGATTTTCACGTCCTAAATCCGTTGTGGGATCCAAAAGCATCGTCGCAGTGGCGAAGACCATGGTTTAGTTCGAACAACGAAGCGCCCGGTATTGTATGGCGTCGTGCATATTAGCAAATGGCTCTTGACGCCGTATGGAAAGGGTTGGAATTCGTCCTGCTGGTTATCACAGTGCCATCTGACACAGGCCCGTAGCCTTTCAAGGTTTGGGAGGCAAAATATATTTAGGGGGAAGATTTTTGTATTTATTATATGTTCAAAACATTTTTCTGGGCACTACAAATTTTGAGGGTACGCAAAAAATTGGAGGGAACTGCCCTTGAACGCCCGACGTGGCTGCGGACCTGATCTGGCAATACACTGAGCATAACAAAGAAATCAAGTGCGTGTCTTCTGATGAACTTTTATTAACGAGCTATAATAACAAAATACTTTCATCGACAAGCGACATCGGCTGATAGGAACGATGAGCGATGCGGACATAGCAGCAGGCGATAGGTCTGTTCGTTATGAGGGGGGGGGGGGACTCGCACAAAAGGA
>JGI24158J21664_10002998_pt1 | contig 20910 bp, 10 predicted proteins | sample Ectturendosymbi3_FD_21664 | JGI IMG/M metagenome (IMG submission 21664) | reverse complement strand
CAGTGATTTTATGACGTCATCGTGTTCAGTCAACCGTGTTACGATCGTGGTAGAGCGCATATATACAGTGCAGCACTAACACGAGAATTGAGCACGTTTGCCAACGTTCGAGAGGAAATTTGCTAGTTCTGACGAGCGCGTTCTTTGTTAACAGTGAAATTTATATGGCGTTTCTACTGAATTCTCAAGCGCAAGGTGTATCTGGCAAAAATGAACAATCTACCCAAACGCCATGGCGCGGGGCCCAATGCAGCTGCATCGGTTGCGTCGGCTTAAGGCCGGCCCTGATAACAGCAACAATTGAAAGATCTGCACATCAGGATCCATGTTTCTCATCAACATGTAGCGCTCTCAGTAATGAGTTACTGCAACAGGCCAATTTTCTAGTTAAGTGACCGCCATACACGAATGAAGATAGTATGGGCAGTGGGCATGGAGACCGAAGCAGCGATAGGCCGGCTTTCGTCGCCTAGGCAGACGTAAGGCCCAGGCGATCTTCGGCCGGACATGGAGAAGTAGTAATTGCCACATCAGCGCCACATACGTGAACATCCGTAACATCAATCACATGCATAAAGCCTTCACAAAAGAAAAGGTCAAGGTGGTTGCATTATTTAGAGACAACACATTTGTTTCCCAATTCTACGTACTCTTTTGCGCTTCCCGTTGGCATAATGCCAGGAAGCATTCCGGAAGCTCTCATTTGTCCATGAAGGTCAAACCCCGGAGTTTGGGTCCGATGAGCGAGCGCGACCGCAGCGCTGGAGTACGGGGGGTGTCCGGCGCGCGCCCTCATATTGAGAAGAGCGGCGTGTTGCTCCGGGTCCAAGGTATGGCCTGGAATGGGGACATGCGGGGGAAATCCCGGGAACGGAATGGGGAAAGAGACGGGAGGCGGCCGTGCGAGCGGATGGCCTGCATTGCACAGAGTAAATGCGTTACTTCAGCAATGGAATGTTTTAAACAGCGTTAAGCAAAACAGCGCCCGTTTCCGCGATCGGAAAACCCGATGTCCGGATAAACAGCTTCCGCTGAGAAGAACGCGAGCCAGAGGAAAAGCAAGGACAGTTTTTTGCGTTCACCACATATACTTTATCTAACTTGTTTTTTCGTGTGTGGCGAGAAAAACAAAACAATGTTGAAACTATTCGCTGCCACCGTCATATTTTCTTAACTACAACATCGAGGGTGAGGACGGCGCTTGGGTTTTGTTTACCCAAGCATATCTCTACACCGCCAGCATTCGCTAAAGCGCAGTACTGCTCACCCATTTCTTCAGATGATCGCCTGCCCAACCCGGCGTGTCCCGGAGGACGCGGGCTGCTTGAGGACGCCGAACGTCGGTGATGGCTGTTCAATTGGGCTGACGATGGACTCTTTGAGCGAGGGCTCGATGATTTGTCACTCTGTTTATAAAAATTGTTTCAAAACTTACACGGCAGAGAAAACCCTAAGCACTCGACACGTCTGATTTTGTGGTTTGCATATTTCTCACCGCAAAGTACATTTGTCAGAAAGAAAAGTTACATGTCACTTTTCACAGCTTTCCTGCAAAACGCCCATCATATCAACAAATATCAATCACAGGACAAAACAATCCCAGAAGTCCAACGATCACCTACCGAAGTTGTGTTTTCTTTGCCTCGGGCAGGAGTGGTAGTCGATGAAGCTTCTTTTTTCACTGGAGGATAGGTGGTCGAATTCACTGGACCGTTACCGACAGTGGCGGTGGGCGTGCTGCTCGAGCTTCCACCGCTTCTATTGTTCGGTTGAGTGCTGGAAGACACCACGTTCTCGCGAGGCGATCTTGCATGAAGCACACGAGCAAGTGGTGAATATCATGGGCAGCTCCCCAGGTAAATTAAAGACGAGGAAGGTCCGTTTGCAAATTCCACGAGCAGATTATTAGCGCACGTCAGGCAGCACCTCAGGGACCACCACAAAAAGAAGCTTCTCGGAATTTCCTCTTTACAAAATTGAGCTCACATTTATCAAATAGTAAGAAATCGAACTTGCGCAAGAAATCAACGTTTATAAAATTGGCTCTCGAAAAATACCTTAGCCTGCTGGCATGATCGCGTTTATTGAACCAGTCCTAACGGAATATTTATTGAACAAGACCATTCGACAGTTCATAATTGCAGCAAGCGCAACAGCGATACATTTCTCGAAAAGTCTGACATACTTGTTCGTGTACCTTCGGTCTTCAACTTGAGGGCCTTCTCTGTTGCGAGATGCAGGTGATAAACCCCGGGCGTTGCTGTGAGTATCGTCGACGTCGTCATCGACCACAACGTTGGTGTCGCTTTGATCGCTGTCCTGCACAATTCAGTTGATCACGTGCGAGCGATAAACCCACAGGCGATAAAACAATGCACTGTTTCGTTTCGGGCGAACTTAACCAGCTGAGGGGTGTCGACAATGCTAGTTCGTCTGAACAGCGATTTCGAGCACGCACTGCAGCCAATATACGAAACACTAAATGCATATGGTTAACATTTAGTCAATTCGTTCGGGAAGACTTCTTCAAATCTGGCAGAGACTGCAGCAGAGGTCTTGCAGAAACGAGCTAACCTTTGCATTTTTCTCGGATTCGCCTTTTCGCCTCTTAGTGCTTGGACTTTGACTTTCCCGGTCGGAGAGTCGGTGCTTATCGGTTGAAGTAATTCCAGGGGAAGACGGTGAGTTCTGCACAAAAAGATAATGGCTGATGGTCAAGGCAGAACCACTAAAAATGTATGCTTTACATCTTCAGACGCTAAAAATGTATCTGTAAGACAAGTACAGCCAGCTTTCTATCGCAAGTGCGAGATCACGTGCTGTGTTGTTCGAACGTCAAAGTACAACACGCTGCAGGCAAAGCAACAGCGCTCAAACCGTTTCTTCGAGGTTCGATTCTAGCATCTGTAATGAAGAATTGCACACGAGATCAACAGCTAAGCCTTGGCTGCACTATTCTAAGGGGGAAAATAAACGGAAAGCTTGGCCATGACTACAAACTCATTACTTTGTGGTTGCGATTTTATTTTACGCCAAAAATAAACAGCTACATCACTTAGCCTGAGAAATATTACTTGGGTAAACCTCGTTAGCGATTAGAAGATTTGTCCAACAAGAAAAAGAAGGATAACTACTGATATGAGAAATATTACTTGGGTAAACCTAGTAAGCGACGTTTGGTACTACACCAGAACCAACAGCGCTGATAAGGGAATCGAATGCTAATAACCCCAAACAAGAAGTTATTTCTCTTTGCTTTCTTTGCGAAAATCGCACCATTGTGTGACAATAATCTAAAAAGAACACGCTCTGCAATCTTGTAAGTAAACAATTTCCGCGGCGACCACAGTCCAGGGCATAGCTGCTTAAGCGCATTTCTGTTAACGGTCAATGGCAACAATGAAAACCGCAAAGCAAGTGGTACTTGACGTAAACTCATTGTTCCATAGCATTGTTTGGTCGATGGACTTGAAAATCCGCTGTCGGCCAAGTTTTCAAAGCTACGTTGAAAAAAGCTTTGTATTCCTGAGAAGCGCCACAGTTCATGGATACATAAAGAAGACCAGAAGAGAGCGAGACAAGCTCTTGACCAGGGCTCGACGTGCCCATAGCTACTTGACATTTCCATCAGCATAACTTCTCGAACACCTCGCAACGCGAGTGCGACAAAACAAGTGGCTCTTGCGAATCATTCGAGCGTGAAGCGCTGAGCACGTGAAGTGGAAGCTTCAACTGCCGTCGAGAGTAGTTGACAGTCGTCACACGAAGTGGCTGAGCCTGGACAGCGATCGACGAGACAATGCGACGAATTCAGGTAACGTTGTATGGGCACAAAATAGAATGTGTCGAGCCCAATATCAATTCCTTGCTAAGTGACGTTTTGGTGTTTCGTAAAAATTTGTGCTGCAGAGCGCTGTTGTTCAACCGTACAGAAATCACGCGGTTCGGTATGATGGACTAAAAAGTTCGCGTGCGCAGATTTTAATGTCAAATCGTTTTTACTTGGTAAAGTTCACCATAAGCAATTTAGTCAGTTGGTAAAGAGACATAAAGTCAGGCAATAATCCGGCAGGTGTGTCGCATGCTGCTTTTTAAACATTTACCCCCAGTCTTACCACAAAATTTACTCATTTCGTTCGTCAGCTTGTTTAAGATTGTCCAACACAAGGTCGGAGTCCAAAACCTATTCAAGCAGTGATGTCCAATATTGTTCCTAAATAATAATGACATTTTAGGTCGCCAGTTCCAGAAGGCACGTCGCTGTTGACCTTCCACGGAGCAAACAGTTTTGTGCTTCTCCACTAAGCGCACAAGCCAATATTGACTCACGTACCAGATTACCAAGTATCTCCTGAACGAGTTGCAGCGCTGAGATTAACTGGAAGGTTCAACTTTTTTCTACATAAACGTGGAAACTGACAATGTCGGTGCTGCACGCAAATAAACTTTTATGGCATTGTTGCACTTGCAATATAATTTTTATTTGCAGCCAAAGAATAGATTTTAGTCTCATGACGATTAGCAAAATACACGCCTAATACTAAAAAAAACTGTTTATGTTATTCTACGTTACCCAATCTTCTCCAACTGTGTAAATATTTGTGTACGTACAGCGCAAGATCGAACTTGCAAGCCAAAAATGCGACTAAACATTTCACATAATAATCGATCCGCCTGGCCTACATGACAGACAGCTTTTCCGTCGCAATCCTTACATACACCAACTTTGGTAACATTGCAGTTTTACCCCAAAAAACAATGTCTTTGCCGATTTCCTTGTCATTTAACAGCGTCATTCACACAGCAACACACAACGGCTTTAGTGAAACCTATCTGCCCTGAAACACCGTTGCGTTGAAGGGGTGTGGAAACCTGTCATCCCGCTGTGTTCAAGGACGATCGAAGATTCACGAGCACGGATGAACTGATAAGAAAATTTGATTATAGTCAACAAACTCTCAATATCGATCAGTCAGACCAGGACCGCAAGCGCCGCTAATTCAAAAGCGCATTAACCAATCCGGAGTATGAACGCCGACATTCACAGCAAAAGCTCGTGACCGGCCAGGCCTCATCGCTCTGATATGCAGCCTTTCCACTTCATGTAAATTACATCACCGCATGCCGACGCTAATCTGCGACCACATTTACAAAAGAAATTGGGTGAATCTCGGAATAGATTTCATTTGATCTCTCGAGGGAAAGTAACTACAGAAACGACGGAGAGGTAGCTGCTGTGTCTCGCGAGCTTGATTACTGTTTAGAAGATCAGCCACGACAAGCGGGAGATAGGGTTTGGTGCCCGGAGAATGGAGCGATCGGTTTGATACTGGAAACACTTCAAGGTCAACTGCAAAATCGCCAATTTACGCTTTCTAGACTCACAGCTTCTACATATCGAAAACGACACTCAAGACTTACTTGTTTCAAAGTTAACTTTCGCTGGTAACCTCTTTACTGGCTGCGCGAGACTGAAGATTTGTTAGACACGAAATTAGTTTTCTTGTGCAAATAAATTGGGATATGGTTCGCTTGTGTGGGTCACTGCTGTTACTTAACTGTTATTCCTAAGTCTTACTATGTCGTGATTTCGAACTTTGGAAGAGCACGCCACCGGGCGGATTAAACTATACTTTCAATAGTCCACTTGACGACGCTCCACAGCCAAGATAGAAGGTCGTGCAAAAAGCAACCAGAAATGACATTGCCAAAAGCTCAACGTCAACAGAAAGGCTGTTTAACTGTTCACTGCATCGACAGAATTCGTTTGCGCACAGCTGTGTCGCTGTGCGGTGCCCAGGTTCCGCAAGCAAATAGTTGTGGTCCGGTCCTAGAGCGAATTTGATCGAAATTGGTATGGCAAACAGCGATGGGCCGTTGAGTCAATATTTATTGAATTCTAACAGTTCCCCGGGTGCGTGTGTTTTTCACAGCAACAACAGCGAGGCGCTTGCAACGGTCTTCAACAAAATACCTCTACGCCTGTCAAATTGATAGCTTTTTCGCGTACCGTGCCAAAACAATCCTACGCATATTTTATGATATGTCAAGCACTATTCGCCACTGACAGCTATAACGTTAAGGAACAATGATTTTGAAAAAAGCAGTGAAAGGCAGCAATGCTTGTATCGTGAATCTCTTTAAAATTTTGCCATTCAGGCAAAGGTATTTCTCACTCAGATATGATGATTTGTCTCAGCAAACATTCACAATGCATACATGAACACGGTTTCGTGGCATGCAGAGAGATCTCACTACACCAGTGGTTCTCAAACTTTTCTGCACGTTGACCCCAATTAAAGTACACAATTTTCTGTAGACCCCGTGGCCTAGCCCAACAGTTACTAATATAAGGAAAGTATGTGTCAAAACAAATTTCAGTACTTTTTACTTGAACTGCATGGTAAAATAATACACAATCCGAACATATGCTTAGAACTATAGAGGTAAGCATAACATAAAACATAACTGTCAGTGCAGCACACCATCAATGCGAAGGATGCGCCTGATGGGACTTAACAAGCACACGGATATTTGGTTTGAAGGTTGCATTCCTTTCCCGATTAACATTAATTTTGAATTGGAAGCTTCATTGCTTCAGTAGACCCCAGCAGTTATTCATTGACCCCCTGGCAATTCAGCGACCCATTCGACCCCGTGACTATATATCGACCCCTTGGATAGTCCAATTGACCCCTGGGGGTCAATATCGACCACTTTGAGAACCACTGTACTACACAATGGATTTGTTACCGCTGGTGCTTTCACACGGAAAGCTAATTATTCAAAAACGAATAAGGCCGTTTTGAGAGAAACAGCCGAGTGTTCCCGTCACAAGCTTCTTTCTAAATTTCTCATTACAAGAAGGCGGCTGAATAATTCATGCTGTATACCAAAAGCAGTGACCGCTTGTGGGACACCCAAAGCGTATGGTGACCCCGCCAAGAATATCCGAATCCACATTCTGGATCGATGATGGCCGGGATTCTACATCGTAAGCTTGATTTATTCCTTTTGTCATGGAGCCGGTCAAGATTTCACGCGCACGCGACTGCAGGCAAAGTTAACACAAGGAGACAGACAGCATATTTTAAACACGATCGAACGTAAGATATCGCTGACAAGGATGCAACACACAAAAAAATGAATAAAATTAATCAAAAAAAAAAATTAAAATTAGATATCGAAACAACTTAAAGCCGAAACCTTCCACATGTCAACAAAGATATTATTATCACCCAATGATGTTACTTCAGAGACAGCGTAAAAATCAAAGCCCCTGCCGTCACTAAGGACCGGCTCAACAACGACTTGAAAGATATATATTTCAACTGCTCTTCTTCAAGAGGCACCGGTGGCTGAGCAAGTTTGTAAACTGTTTAGCTGCAGCGTGTCGTGTTGCAGCTATACAATTTGCTGGGTGCTATGCTTTTTACCAACAAATTACAAATTCAATAAACTATTTCTTGTTATGAACCCTGGCATTATTTTAGTGCCTCAACGAACAGCAAGCACGTGCGCTCTTGCCATCGTGTTCTTAAAGTCGCACAATAGTCACAAAACAGAAATCCTAAAAACAGACGTAAGTCCGCGAAGCAAACAATCTTCGATACACTGGCTAACACTCGTTTGTGCAGCACATCACAAAACGACGCAAATTTAGAAACATTAAAGGACCGTATTAAGCGACTCGCGTAATTTGCGGCGCAAAACCCTCAGAAGCTGAAAGCACCGACAGGCACCACCGGGGATGGGACTTCAAAGCGAGTTTAACGCAAAATCGTTTTGCGCCCCGTTACGGGTCATTGTGTATCACGACAACGCGACGGCCTTTTCATGTCGGGCCGTATCATCCGCTCAACAAGCCGACGTTTGCGGGCAGCAGAACGAAAGTGCAGCGTATATATAGCTGGGAAAGGAGACACTCTATCCACCCGCACGCGTCCGTGCATCTTCGCGCCGGCGTGTAAGTGCGGGTCACTTGCAACAATCGGTGACGCGACCCCGCTTGTTGTGTAACGATGCGGTGGGCATCGTCAAGATTAACCGCAAAAGTACGTCCAGATGCGCGGCATGACAGACTTTCGCCGACTGGTTTATTGCTATTTTACCGCGATCCGGACACGGAAAGCCCTACCGCAGAGCGCGCGATGTTGTCAACTGTTTTCCTTTCGATACGTTTAAACTGGACCGGATGAGAGAAGCGTCCTACCTCAAGCTTCCAAAATGTGAGGCATGGAATTGCTTCGTTGTACGAAGTGCCCGACTTGCCATTGCGTCCCTCCACCAATTTCATACAGGATTATAAAAAAGGCCGAGACCTTGCACCACATGCAAAATCAGACTTATATTGCCCTAACTCACGCCTTCTACTCGTCGATTAAACGAACCTGATACGGAAAGAGGGAAATGCTCTGTCTTGCCGAATAAAAAATCGATAACACACGCTTTCATCGCAGGTAAATACTTTTTTATCACATACACGAAAATAGTTGCGCCAGGCAGAAAAGTTTAACAATCAATCTGGAGAGCGTCCTCGCCATGATAGAAACAAAGCTAACATTTGCAACATAGGCGAGGTCAGGGGTCATGGCCCCCACAAATTTTTAGCATATATAGTCATTTTGCGCTTTTGAGTGGCGGTATCCCAAACAAAATAGTGTTATTCGCCTAAAATCAAACATTTTGGCCTCCCCTCCCAAAAAAATTTTGGGCTGGCTACGCCACTGATTTGCAACAGTATTATTTTCAAAATGTAAGCCCATTAATCTGCACTGGTACTCATCAAAGGTATCACCGAATCAGCATGAAACTGAAAAGCCTTAACCAAGTGTAATCGCCAGGTAATCGCGACGACTTGGAAGAGAATATCACCGGAGAGGCCGTATTTACAAGTGCACGCAATCCTGTAAACTTGTCTTGGGCTGCATGAAAAACAATAACGCTGCAACTAACATTAATGTCGAACTGTTGTACGAATCAAAAATACTTTAACAAAAAAAAAGATTTCAGTACAATCTCAAGAAACTTTTCTGATGTGATGCTTTTCAAGAATGAAACATGTGCGCCATCATACAAGAGTGCATGAATCGCAAAATGAGGCAGACTTAGCACTAGGAGGTATAAAGCCACCACCGCCAAAGGCTTACAGCTGTCTCAAGCATTATCGCTGCGGCTGTGAGATATTAGAACTTGAGCATGAGTGCAAGCAGTTATTGCATTACGTTTTGTCCTGTTCTTTAGCCTGAAGCTATTGAATTCGATTAGACAAATTATGAGGACGAACGGAACGGCTTTGCGGTGCGACTGGGCATTCCCTAGCGGCCCAATAGACAACACGTGTTAAGTAATCGGGTAGCTGCGGTGGTAACTGCACAATTTGGATACTCACTGTCATGAAATAGTGTTTGGTCACATGATACATACGAAGGAAACTCTGTTTCTATATCTAAGTGCATGCCGTCGCTATGACAATCCTCACGTCTCCTGGTCAGGCCATGTTAAACTTATGAAATAGCAAACTCTTCGAGCCACACAGCGCTGCTCACTTTTTCTTTTGCGGAAGGGCGGGTACTTGGGCGAAACAGTCGTCAACAGAGCGTCAAATCTACCACACATGCGGTGTCGTAAGGAGAAGACAGAATATTTCATAACCCTGACGATGATAATACCTTCTAGCCAACGTAACCACCAATGATAGAGTCTCAAGACTTGGTCTCAGTATACATTCCGCATAACGTATAACATGTCGCAAGTGAAATGAATCGAGACTTGTAAAGGGTGTGCCACAATCGATGTTTAATCTGCGTCAACGTCAACTTGACTGCGACGCGAAGGTTATCTGATATGCACGTCGTGCATATGTGGACAACAACGAAGAAACTGCTCCCTAAAATGACCTTGCAACGCTATAATCGCATCGTCACAACGGTGAGGACAGCCGCAGAAAAGGAACCTGATCGATAGAAAGCAAATCTGCGATGTTTCTCAAAAGAGTTGCTGCGAACAAGGATCGATCGGTTGCCGCGAAAGACGTGCTAATAAGCGCATCAGGAGCATTTTGCACCATTCCGACGCGTGCAGTTTTGCAAGCAGCGTAAACGACTGGGCGAGATAAGCGAAGATAGCCTGGCTGAATCGATTCAATCAGCAAACGTTCGATGGTTTCGGGCGAAGGTAAAATCTATAGCAGGCGTTTGAACTAATCACCGGGTGCGAAATAAGCGAAATTCCATGCGATGGAGTGCACCCCCAGATAATTTTTTTTGCAAAACTGTCACCCTACGAAGGTAATTCTATATGAATGAGAGCTGCTGATGCCTACTCAGTACTAGAAATTTGGCTCTTGGCTGTGCCTATGGAAGGATTCCTTTCGATAGACAGCCAACGAAGGTAATTTGTGTAACGTGAGAAACTGTCGTAGCAATTAGCAAACATCACACAAAGTTCCGTTCTAGATGTGGAGTATTGGCCAAAGACTGACTGCTGCTTTCAAAGTACCCAGCAATCAAAACACACGCCTGCACGAGTGGTTTGATCTGTATGGCCAACGGGCCACATACAGCTCGTTGATCCGGCTTGCTGTCAAATTTTCGCCGATCCGGCTTGCTGTCAAATTTTCGAATTCAATGCGACCCACTAAACAAAAAGTTTGTCCGCATGGTTTAGAACAGGCCTGGGGAACCTGCGGCCCGCGAGAACATCTAATATGGCACTTATCAGATTTTCTGTTGCTCAAGTTAGAACACGACATCTAGACAAAACCAAACGCCATGATAAGCAGACACGTAGAGAGTAAGTCAAGAGAAGTCTCTCTCGCTCCGTGACATGGTTTTCACTCCTATTTTCCTTTGGAAGATAAAGCACGAATTTTGCGTTGTAATTACTTAATTTTTGCGGCTAACCAACGCTATTTCACAATTCATGCGGTCCGTAATAGTAACTAGGTTCCCCCCATCCCTGGTTTAGAATAAAGTATGAAAAAATGCCTTACCCTTCTGCTGGCGGTACGCTCACGGTCAGCCGCTGGAGCAGGTGAAGAATTAACAGAGGACCGGCAATGTGGCGTTCAGGTAGATTCGACGAGAACCCAAACACGAAACACAAAGAAAATAGTAATTAGATTATGAAGATGCACTTGTTGGCCAAGCACCGGCACGGCATGCACAATAGGAGCTGCAGAGATGAATAATGAATGGGAAAAATCGTTGCCGTGCATTATTTATTACGCAGTTTAAGGCGCAGAGTTCTTGCTTATCGCAGCACCGATCGGTACGGCGCAGACGTCGAAAATAATCACATCGTGCGTAACTTAATAAAAGCTCGCCAGGAATCAGGCCCGGAAAGAGAGCTACGAATTACCGATGGGTCGCTGCCACACGAATTTCCATTTGACGACGATTTAATACGACACATAGGGCCTTGTGTTTAAATATTCATGTCAAGGTCGCGCATTAAAACGTAGCAAGTCCAGGATGCACAGACACAACAGAAGCCGCGATTCTATACCCACCACACCGTTGTAAAAAGAAGTTTGCCTACAACTCAGCGTTGATGGCACGAAGACAGCAGTAACAGGGATTTTTTGCACAGTTTTGCATCTGTTTATGCAGCAAGCATTGGTGGTGTTGACCAGTTTGTGGGTTCCTTGTGTGGAAGACCGAAAAAGGTCATCACTTTCAGTAGTTCCAATGTTTTTTTAATTGCATTCTGCAGCGATGTCTGATCCTAAAATTCACCCCAACCTATGTGACTTATTTTGTAATACGTTGTGCTTCCCATACATGCACCATAATCCACTGCACAAACAGCACAATTGCGTACAACGTACAGCAAAATTCAACGCCCATTTTACCAATCTTAAGTGGACAGGAAACACTTCAGAGCACCTTCTTAACTTCATTCTTTCACCTTGCACATTAACAGGCATAAAACCCATATATCCACAAATCACCACAGTACACACCAACTGTATCTACTGTAAATTATTTCCAAAAAAACTTTCACTGAAACGACCATCTTGTACAAGGAAGATTACTGCACCACAGCTCAGAAAATGAAGATGGTATTGTTGCCACTTATATATAAACATGATGCATACCTAACACAAATACAGTGTCTATGAAAAAGTGAATGCAGTATATAAGCCTATATAACCATATTACCGAAGCCTGAACCAATTATGCACCTTGAACACCGTAGAAACAAAAAACGCAGTTGCACGTATGCTTCAACAGTGCACCGCCACCACCAACAAAAGTAGACTCATATATCTAAACGTCTAACATGCGTGTATGAAGTACACTTAAAAACAAACTGACCGTTATCTTGAGTTATAAAAATTACAAACCAGAAAAAAATATTGATAACGCCAAATCAAACCTGCTTGCACATCCTGCACACTCACTACCACCAGTGCTGGTGGCAAGTGACTTAGCACTAGGAGGTATAAAGTCGCGCGAATTGCTGCGCACATGCGGAAAAGAACGTCACGAGAATTATCGCTCGCGACTTCAACGCACCTGTATTTGTATGTTCACTAGGACGTCTGGCTTCTTCTTTGGAACCGGAGGGAAGAGGAAGCGGTAATGCTGATCCACTGGACGGCGCCACACCTCGAACTCCCAGCATCTGAAGCGTGTGGGGGGGAAGTAGACCTTGCTGGAACGCGAGAAGGTTGACATTTGCGGCACTTGCACTGCCAGACGTTACTGGAAGGCCTGCTGGCGTGAAACCAGCACCTGAGTGAGGTGGAGTGGGTACAACCATTCCGTTGGCGTACGCTGCTGCCATGGCAGCTTGCGCGCTTATAGGTGGATGCGCTGACGGACCGGCTCCTCCAGCCATCAAGTTTTGCGCCTGAAGATGCTGCTGCGAAAAAGGGCAGGACTTGCATTAGTGATAACAGCAACAAATGAGGTAGTTAAACAAAGAGTTGCTGGGTTACATTTCGTTATGGCCAAACTCGCAAATCGTGAACACAAATAGAAAAACAAAAAATATCGTAAAACCACAAAAATCCACTCGAATCTGGAATTGTAGGCAGGATGCGAAATGTGCACTATCTGTGCGCTGTCACTTAACGTTATTCAACATGACAACTAGATTTTGCCAGTGCGCCAACACATCGAATTTTGATACACTTATGTCCATTTGATTTTCTGCGCAGCAGACGAAGTACTGCACGAGTCTCAAATACTGAACGTTCGTGCTGCGAGACTTTTGCAAACCAATTTTAAGTCTTTTTAGGGTCTTAGTTCGACCTTGTCGAACTTTACATCTCCGACCAAGCGAATGTCCAACGCCCAATACTACGAATGAAAAGTCATTTTTGGACGCAGGGACTCAAAACAAGTAATAAACAAGTAAGCTGACGTAACCCAGACAAACAAATCCAGCGAAGGTTTACGGAAACTGCTGCCGACGTAATGAACGTGTGCGGTAAATCAAAGGAAACGGCCTCGATGGCTGCACAAAACAAAACAGTTGTAGAGCACATTTCCGCTGGAACAATGGCCCTCACAGTCCGTGGCATCATCATACCGTGTATAAGAATAATCTGCAGCCAGGTGTTTACCAAAGATGGACCACCAAAATTATTGTCGGTATTTTTGACATGCCGGGATAAATTTTAGTGCTTTTCAGCGGAGAAGATAAGTGAGTACTTGAACGGAAAACCCGATAGCCACCCTGCGTGAAACTCAATGTGTAAGCAGACAAACACGAAACCATTTTATTTAAACAAAAAACAGTGTTTTTAGGTCTATGTTCCCCACTGCGCAACATCGGACCAACACGAAAAGGAACTAGAAAGTAGAAGTATTGGAACAGCATTCGACTTACGCCGATGACCTGGTTTAGATCAGCCAGTGTTATCTGCTTTGCTCGATCAATCGCTTGAGCTACTTGCTGCTGTTGCTGAAACAAAAAGACAACTTAACTTGTGTTACCACTTAAAAAAAACGGTATTAAAGAAATAGAAAATAATTTGCCATGCAAAGCATGATAACAGTTTTTAAGCCAATATTTAACGCATCGCAACAAGGGCAGCTTCGGAATAAGAGCTTCGTTAGATGATGTGCTTATGTGGTGCGCAAATTGATGAGCAGTGCAGCAGCGAGAACCGACAGGTACCGTTCTCTTTACAGGTGATAAAACCAACTCGTTATCGATGACAGATGTGCGAAAAACGACCTGTTAACAATTTTAGAGACCAGGGTTTGTACAATTGCACGAAACATATTTCGAACGTGAGAGATCGTTCAGGCCAGCGCAGTCAGGAATCAAGCTAATCGCGGTGCCTATTATGCTTTCACCATCAGTGGAGGGAAATTCGCGCGCAACACAAACTGCTTGCTTACTGTATGTAGAAGGAAAAACGTTTCACGTAGCATCAACAAACGCACCCTTAACAAATCAAAGAGAATTGTCATTATTACTGCAATAAAATTTTTACTTACTTCCGGTGCTAGCAGGGGCATGATTTGGGTGCATATTGCGGTGAGTCGCTTCGCAATTTCAGACTGCAAAACAGAAAATGTTTTTGGCAAATTGATACTTCACACAAGGGATGGGGCAAAATAAAAATCACGTCTCTGCTCGCAGATAGCGAAGTTCAGTTGTGACAAGAACCTGAAGAGTACGCAGGCGCTTCCAGGCCCTTCAGCGCTAATCCGGCTCTGGTCAGATCAAAGACTTGCCTAAAAACTACCATTATAGCTACGCTACTGTTCCGGATTAAAAGCAACCGCAAGCGCCGGGCGATCTCTACAAGGCGGAATGCTAAGAACCGCAAGTATGCCGAGCCTTTCGACGAGATCGAACGTCGATCGCGACTCAATGGCTACATAGGTCAAGCATGACTGACTCGTGTGAAATCAGTGCTTACTTCGGTGTGCGAGTAGATCGTGCGCACTCGAAACTGCCGTTCGTTGGGAAGCTACTGACTCCAGCAGCGATTTTGTGCAACTGAAATTACCGATCAAAATTACAAAACTACTCATATTCAAGGATGTCAGTTGGTTGGGAACTCGGCTTCTACATGTTAAGGACAGAAACCAAAGCAACGACCTCAGTATAAACAATAGTCGATAAATGCGGTAAGATTTCGTCTGATCAGTTTTAAACCGCTGGCGAATATTGGTGCGTTGGTCTCATGCGATACAAAACACCCAAACTTAACGAAGCGGGACAAACTGATACCAAGAGTTTAATCAATCAAGCGAAAAACCAAAGACATACAAAAGACTAATTGTATCCGTTTCAAGCAGACACGCCATGTATGGCGGTCACACTAACTCTTCGTCAAACAGTGTACCATTTTACTGAACAAAAAGGTGCCTGAGTAAATGTTTGAACACAAAGAAACATAGGTGGAAGGGAGGGTGACGAGGAGACGCGGTAAAACTCGAGCAAACACTTCCAATGGATCGCAAACTATCCTATCGAAATCGAGGATGTCATGCGAGCCCAGTCTACTGTCAAGGGCGATTACGGTTAGTGTGAGTTTTGCAGCAAAGAACGTTGTAACCATCAAGGTGGGAGCAGGGTATGGAATGTTTGCTCATAACCGCTCCACGACGGATCTTAACGCTTCATCGCCGGACACAGGGTGGGTTGAGGGAAGTGAACCCGCAAAAGACGTTATGTTTGAACAGCGAACTTCTCTGAATGCGTTATGTTACACATTACAATCGATCTCGGTTTGTGCGGTCGCCTGGAATGTACAGGAGCAAGTCGGTAATTCAAACTTTGAAAGGGGGTCAACTTTACGCATTGAAATTTTGAGAAAAGCAACTAGGCAGCTCAAAGATCGGTATCGGAAGTTCCAACCACTTCACAAACCGGGTAAAATCTTTTGCAAAACCTTTGAACTATCGCTGTTACGCCTTTATACGTAAATGCTCCGAGTGCACTGGCTCCAAGGGCTGTGGTGTCCTTTGATTCATTCAAACCGAAATGTGTTTATGCCGGTTTGCTCTTTTCTTGCAGAAACGGCAGACTCCTTTAACACACGGATTTCCGACTGGGGGCTCGCATCTCCTTGAGTAACACAAAAATAATAGGGCCGAAGATAGGGTCAAGAAATCGAAATCGGGCTAAATATACATGAGAAACACTCAATAATTTTGGCAACAATTTCTATGAATCACGGACTGTCAACTATATTTATTCATGCATTTCGTAAAAGAATGCAAAGCAATACTTACTGAAAGGCGTGCCAGCCGCATACAAGAAGTGTTTTGGGTGGCGACACTACGACATTTGAACATCACAGGTTTATACAAACGTGTGTGGAACCGTCAGTCATGCAATCTGATTTTTCATTGCCTACTACGAACGAAAGCGGTCGAAAACGTTACGGATATTTATGACTATTCCTGTCGTTTAAGCTTGCCTCAGTTGCGGAGTTAGATCACACGCTTTTTGCTATCTTGCAATTGGGTTATTACTACAGTCTGCAGATAAATTGTTTCCGCGAGAAAACACGTCACTTTTTTCCTCTCTACTGGACGCAGGAACACGTAGTCTGTCCCCAGCAATTGCATTTGTTTCCAGCGCAGTAAGCACGGGATCATGAAGAACACCACCAATCCGCCATAGGTGACGTTGTTACCCGGTGTTGCAGCCCCATCTTCAAATACTGATCACCTTTCCACCCGCAAAACTTTGACACATATACAATTCACCCTACACCGTTTCAGACAGTCGCGATTAACCAAAGTTGTCTCGATGGAGCCGGCACAAACGAGTTTTTAATCAGACAACGGCGAACCTCAACAGCGTGCGCGAACAACCGACTGGCAACTAGATTCACCTGCAGCGGCTAACAGGAACGGGCAGTGTTGTCATTATCGCACTTGGCAAGAACCGCTGTTTCGTGCACAAGCGCAGCTCAGAAATTGTTGCTGACAAAGAATAAGTGGCAGTGCATACATCGAAATAGCTTTAATCCCGTACAAAATTCCAGATTGCTTTATGTGTCACATACGAGCGTCTGCATTCCGTTGCTTACGTCGAAAATTTAAAAAATGAAATTGGTATTTAAAACAATTGGCAGTCAACCCCATTGTGTGAAAGATATTGCAATATCGTACATGAACGCAATATCGACGTTTTCCGATCAAAGTTCGATTCGACTTTTAAAGCATGACTCGTGGTCATCTATGCTAGAAATAATATCATGCCGTACCGTGACAAAAATACCAAAGTCGCTTTCAAGTACTTTTAGAGCACTCTCTTCGTCGGTTTACAACGAAGAAACACTTGCTGCATAAAATGTTGGAGCTTTAGCTAGAAAATTGAGCAAACCAAGACTGATTAAATGTGACTGAATGGCCCATCTTGTTGCAGGGCAGCGATCGATTGTCATATTTCAAGAATGATATCGAAAAAATGAAATAAAACTGGTTTCGCACAAAAGCGCATCAGATCCACAACGTGTCGATAAAATTGCAGCTAAAACCCGGTAACTTGATGGTGGACGCTTGTCGTAGTTATGTCCAAATGCACAATCGAAGGTTTCACAAGGCGTTAATCTTCGTAAATCATATTGCATATGAACTGCATAAAATTGAGACAGTTTGCATTGCTAACACGCAGTAACATGACGCATGTGACAAACTGGAACCGCATAACATCACACAGCTATTAGTTTTGCGAAATCTCGTATTTCACACATGACGCTGTCTATCATAACGACCATTCACGAACAGAAGTAGTGAGGCGCGGTATTTTATACGACCAGCGATCATTACGTACAAGTTATACGGCACAACGCAATACCAATGCCATAGACAGCCCCTAAAAATGCGCTGAGAATGTTTTCCGTCATCATTGCTGCGGCTGTTCGTTAAGCGTCAAGCAAATGACCGCACACAAGTAAAACACCCCGAAGCGAACATAAATTTATCAAGCCTGAAGCAGCAAGCATTCCAACAGCCATTAAGTTGAACGTACACAATGGAGCGGCACGCAAATATTTACAGAAAATCATGTGCGACCTTGTCAAATAACCACGTTAGATGATCCGCAAAAAGAGAGCTGGAAACATCTGACCACGCACTGTGTGGTGACTAGGTATATTTGCCAACACGACCCAATGTACTATCAACCCAAATTAATTTCCACAAATCATTAAACCAATGTTTCTCCAACTTTTCCATCTCGCGGTCCCCAGTTCATAATTTCATTTTTTGCGGACCTCCGAATACTCTAAACCAGTGGTTCTCAAAGTTTTTTTCATATTCCCCCCTTACAAACCCAATCACTGTCAATTCCTCCCCAACAAAAATCAAGAAGATAATTGCAAAAATTTCACAATACATCTGTGAAGAAACAATAGAAATAGACGATCATGAACTAAACACTCTTTCATAACGTCAGTCATTGCAATTAAAGCAGTTTGTCCTTGCGTACTGTAGACATTCCCATCAAAGCCAACCTCGTTGTACAGTTTTTATGAGTTGGATAAACAAATAAAAAAAGTTAAGGTTTTTCATCCGCAGTTTTTCCTCCCCAAATCCTCCCTGGAACAAATTTCCTCCCGAGAATTAAAACTTCCTTAGTGAGCCAAGTGGCACCAGTTTGAGAACCACTGCTCTGGACAATGAATAAAACCATAGACGGCTTGCACATGAACGAAATACACAAGTGTTATATTTACGTCAATGGGCGTGTAAAGATTTAGCAAAAAATTCCGTGGACAGTTTGGACTATTACATCATGAAGGTAGTACTGGTAATATTTAGTTAAACCTGAAGGTGCATGCCAGACTACAGTTGTGGTGCGGTTGAGTTGAATAATGGAACAAATGGTCGAATAACAACTAGCGGGTTTTCTTGATTCGATTTTGGTTTACGGACCCCTTAAAACACATTCGTGGACCGCTGAGGAGTTAACGGGCCCCACGTTAACAACCCCTGTGTTTTAAAGGAATACAGTCCACTTCGAAAGTACACTCATGGACTTTTTGCGTGTTCAGGAAAAGGTACCCTCGAGGGTTGCGGAGTTGCAGCTTAGCATTTTTAGTGGAAAAAAGTTATATTCAAAGTTGTCAGTATGCCTTTAATATATCGTTTATCTGTCCGGACTAGAGCTGAGTTCAAATAAGAAATTACTTAATTACTTACTTGAAAACCTTTAATTATTTGATTAAGTAATTTTGCCATTACTTGAAATTTCAAGTAATTTGTTTTTAGAAAAGCTCAGATTTTGGAAGCCACGTGTGTTGCTGTGCAGGCAACATTGTTTTGGGGCTAGAAGCTCATTCCATTAAACTGAATCGCGGTCAACAGGTGTGAATTTTGTCTGAGCCGCCCATTACATGATTTAAAAATTGCAGTGATTTTGATGTTCTTGCATGTTTTTCAGTCTAAAAGTCAAAATCCTGATTTGCTTGAACTACTCAAGTTACTTAAGTAATCTGTTAGAAATTACTTAAATTTTTGTTGCTTGAACCCAGCCCTAATCGGGACAGGCGACAGCTCTCAAGCGACTACCATGCGCCAGGATCCTGCCAAACTGCTGCAAGGAGGATCAACTTCACATCATATCGATTTAAGGTCTGCGCGCATACTGTATGTTGGCTAACAAAAATAAACGAGGGTATGGGTGTAAGGAAATTGTAAATTTCAACTACAAATCTGAGACGAGAATGCCACAACATTGTGTATTTTAGTTTCGCTATGCACAATAGTGAAATAGCGAAAGCTAACTCGCAGATTTATGCATAAATTTGAGAGACATCTGCCTTTCAACAAACTGCTTTCTGAAGAAAACCTGCGCTGTATGGAGGCAGTATGTTAATGTTTAGGTTGACCATGAGTTTGAGGAACTGAATTGGGCCAGCTACGCAAGCTTCGGCTTGCGAGGCACGAGAGCGAAGGGGGATGGCAAGCTTACCATGCGCCAAAGAAGTTATGTTAAGCATCACATTCTGTACAGATTATGGAAGAACTCTGGTCTTATATAAATGCCCCTATGGCGAATTTTTCGCGTGTTTTAGGCGCTGCACCAATCTTGCTTTATACGTTCACGTGATTTTCTGCTGTTTAAACGGAATTGCAATACAAGAATAAGTTGAAATCAGGCGCGCAACCAGGGGGAGTATTTGGGGCATTTGCCCCCACCCCGAAATTTTCAAAACATTGCATAGCAATTTTGACATTTGCAGAAACTTTCAAAGAATAAAGATGAAATTTTATATTCTAATCAATTTTAAGAAGTCTTTTTGGAATTTTTCTTTGTCCTACTGGTGAATTATCTCCTTACAAGATTTATCTTGAGACAAGGCTGTCTGATCGAAAATTTCGTAAATGATTGGTAGTTAACCACAAATATGCAGGAAGTATCAAAACTTGGGAGATAAACTATTTTTTCTTAGACAAGCCTCAATTCGCCCTCATGAAACTTTATGACATTAGGGTATACTGTTGAACCGTGCAAATTGCTGAAACTTTCAAATTGATTAGAGAAATCTTGACATAACAGTTAGTGCCACGTCAAACCTCTTGTTCTTCTACGACGTTTTGATTATTTTTGTTAGAGGCAAAGCGGACGTAGTACATTTCTTTAAAAAATGTTGTTTAGCTGTATTTTCGGTTTGAAACGTGATAGTTTATAACTAAATTTAGCGTGAGGACTGTTTCACGTTTTAGTGTCTTTCTGGGTTGATCCCAGTACCACGGCTTGGGAAAAAGGTTTGGTAAAGTGTCATATGAGTGCTAGGCATGTGTTGAACGTACCTACCTACGAGACCACTTTGGCTCCAAACGATACTTTACAAGACCACTTTTGCAACCAGTGCAAGCCCTGAAAGCCCATAGCCTTAGGTGCTTCTAAAAACTTTCACACAACTCATGGATGCCAGAAAAAGCCGTTTTGCCCCAAACACACTTGATCCGTTATGCG
>JGI24158J21664_10002997_pt1 | contig 20910 bp, 9 predicted proteins | sample Ectturendosymbi3_FD_21664 | JGI IMG/M metagenome (IMG submission 21664) | reverse complement strand
TGCTGGATGACATTCACAATTTTTGCCAAAATCATTCCAAAAACATAAAAATCTCTCGAGAACTGAACAACGTTACGTTAGCAGAACTGCCATCGAACTTAGTAAGACAGACACTCGTTTTGACCTGTTCATTGCGCGTTGAATCACTACACACCTTATTTGCAGTATGTGGATCTACTTAAATCTCAACTGAATCTAGTAAAAAAACAAATTCTTTCTATAAAGAGTGGGACGTGTTGGAGCGCAGATATAACGATCAGTATGAGAATTGAGCATGTTTGATGACGTACGATAATAATTAAAGGAAATTCACCGTTCATTCAAACGATGTTTTCTTACTCTAGCATTGAACTGAGTTCGTTCAGAATCTGCCTGACCGTGATAGCATGCTCACTTGTAACTTTGTTAGTGACTTACTATTTTAATTCATTGCTTTGCAGATTTTACGTTTTTACTTTTTTTATTCTGTGGAACTGACGATACTCATTTGAGCGAAATTAATATTCCCGTTTCAACAACTGTGGCCGGATTTTTGTGGAAGACTTCTGCACGTCTCAGAAAACTCTTCGTCCCCCTGGTGTCCCAAGCTGGTTACGGGCCTGATCTGAAGACTTACGGACTAATGGATTCAGCACCGGCAGAAAGTCGCAAAGTGTAACGTTTAAGAGTCAGGGAAAAAATATCTTTTGGATTGGTCACCATAGTCGCGACTTTACAAAAAATGAGGCTGAACATATATATCTTGTAATTCCTCGACAAGCCCCAAGTCTTGAGTTATGCCTACGCAGATTACTATTATGGATTTTAGCAAAACATCTTTTCCTTCCGCAATGTCGTTTATTTGAGATTTACCGTTATGGCTGAGTCAATGTTTCTCCAACGTTTTGCCTGAAATCCTGTCTATTATTGGTTTAAGACAGTCTTTTGCAAAACTACCAATCCTAAAACTAAGTTTCCAGAACAGTTCAACTTTTAGTCTTCGGCAGAAACTTCCCACAGATTTTCCTGACAATGTAACTTTCTAACGTTATCAACTTGCATCTCACTAAATATTATGTTGTCTGTTTCTCACTACGTGACAACCAAAGTTACTATAGGGCCACGAAACAAATCATGGCTGTACTGTCGTCTCTCACACGTGCAGCTGACTCTCATTGTTTCGAGGCAATTACCTTTCTTACAGCGTACCACACAGGGGATCGTGTCGAACAGAAGCATTTTAAACTCTTTCGCTATCTCTACAAACTTGCAAAATGCAAAAAAATAATTTTATCAAAACAAAAAGTAAAAAAAATATCAACATGTGTAATAGCACACCAAACTATGTTTCATCATAAAATTTGCTATCTGTAACGTCAAACATGAAAAACCTCACACGAAATGTGACAAATTTTTATTTTGGAAACTCTGCGAGAAAAAAGCGGGGTGTATAGCATACTGTATCACCCCATCTAAAAAAGTGGAGGGGCACATCCCCCCATCAGGCACCTAATTGCGCTCATGGCAGAAGGCACAAGACAAATTGAGGGTACCACTCAAAAACTGCTTGTTTTGTGTAGAAAGTAAATTTCGGTTTGAAGAGGGTACAAAATCGTTCTCGCATTTTCGTGGACTTATAATCTTGCAATTGCACTTCGTGTCTGCATTTTATGCAAGATTTTCATCCATTGTTACCGTGTCACAAATTACCTTTAAGTTTCCCAAACTGCTCAACTGCCGTAATTTCTTTGCGAGACAAGAAACAGTATCAACATACTTCACATTCAGATTCAATGGCATTGCCAAAAAAAGTAGTGATTTTCCTTTTACGTGTGGGATCATGTGCATGTTATTATTGTTTGTCATTTGGTTTTGTGCGTAATTTTCCTTTTTCGGCTTTTGTTGTTCTTACATGTTTCTTTTTGTTTTTCATCCCTTTTTGTTCTTCAGATATAACGCGCACATTTATCTAAACAAGCTGATGATAATTTCTGGCACTTGCCCTCGTTGGCATTTCAACGGTAAACAAAAAATTTATCTAAATTCATTGCGCAAATATTCTTGCTTAATTATTACTTCTTCAAAGTAATTCCTTGCTCAACTTAAATATATCTACAGTTTATTTAATTTTTTACAATTTGTTATTATTTTACGTCATTACTACATGTTCTGGCAGTACATGTTCTTTTGCTCTTCATTAGTGATTTGATAAGTCGTGACATCCACACAACTTTGCAGCAGGTAAAGGCCACGCTAAGTCAAATCTGGCGTATGTGTTATTGAGAAAAAAGTACTGTATGTTTAAATTCTATTGACAACCTATATATATAGTTGTCTGCTGTATTCGGCTTGTACATGGCGTAATGTCTCATGGTTGTAAGGAAGGATAGTTGCTGCAGACGGAAACGATGTGTGTGGGTTTGCGATGATGACACTGAACTGGAAATTTCGGGAGTTTGGCTGCTTGAAAAGTAGATCTTTGGTTAAGAGATTGGGCATTCCACGTAGAAATGCATACGTGTAACGACTGGTCGTTGCTTCTGCGTGTTCTTCATCATCTCGAGCTAAGAGAGTAGTATTAAATCATTCTAATATTTTGATTTTCGAGACACGCTGCAATAATTTGTTTAAAGTCGCTTAAAAATGCCAGTTGTCTCGTTCAAAACATGCAGTTGTGTTGTATACCCACGTGGACAATCGTTTTTCTTTTGCATCGATATATCAACCAAAAAGCTATACCTTCTCGAACTAAAAGTAGAGCAGCAGACACTCTGAAAATAGTTATATACACTTACAGCTGAACAGGCATGCATATGTTACTGTATGTCCTTTAAAGGATTATATTAATTTTTTCAAGTTGTAAAACCTTGTTTCTTGCCTACCAAAAATTTAGAAAAACTCGGCGCGTCTGCGGCTACAACCAATACCTGATAATACGCATGAATTTTTGTTTTTTTAGCAAGGAACTTTGTCGTCAGGCTTATAGCTGAGAAAAACTTTGGGACGAAACCTTTTGCCATTTTTAGACACACTGGTTACGAATTTTTAGTGTCGGTTGAACGCCAATAGTAAAAACCTCAGTTGCAAAGCAGCCCAACTGGCAATAATCTCATACGCTTCGTTTACATATATAGTATATAACATGTGAAGGTTACGTGCCGGCGTTTCAGTCAGCTATTCAGTTATTTCAGATTAACTATGTGTAATCAGATACAGCCAGATTCGTCGCCTATGGCATGCCATTATTGACTCCCTCTTATTGGCAGTTGCTCTGCGTTAAATAGTCAGGACATTTGTTTTTCTCCCACAAGTCAAACCTGGGAACGGCATCTTTGTTATACGAACGTAGTTTGAAGGGCCCCATCTGTCAGCCATGATGCCGCCTTTTGCGTAATTCTGACTACGGACCAATATGTCACGTGTGTGAAATGCTCCTGAAATGTTTATCTGCTCAAAGGTTCTTTAATCAAAGTAATTCCGTGCTCAACTTAAACATTAGGCCTATGTACAGTTTAGGCGCAGTTTTTGAGATAGCGCATGTCTTCTCATGGTAATACGCTGTTGCTCTAATGAAGAGCAAGAAAAATGCCGCAGAAACAACACACACGCAAACACAAGTCGACTGCCTCACTGACGTTCAATAAAATCTTGCGACTTAGTCAGCACAAACCGCCGGAAAAATACACTTATCGGAAATCGGCTTTATTTCTAACTCCGGGATGTCACGCACGTTCAAACCGACATGTCATCGATAGGCTCATGAACTTTTTTTTACGTCAGCGCAAAGTCTAGCCGACTTAACCGCTTGACTGGCATAATAGCATTCCACGAAAGCAAGTATAATTATGAGATGACTTGTTAGAATGTCACAAATGACAGCTGATCCGTCTCCGTGCGTTGCACATTTTCTTTGATTTTATTTTTTGGAGAACCTGCTCCACATAAATGCAACTTTATTCGATAAACATCCAAGCATATATACGCGAGCATAGGTTAAGCACTACGCTATACTGAAGCAAGCCAAGAGAACACGCGCATTCCCAACAGAGAGTTGGTTAACTCACGCTTGTTCCCAGTTAACCCCTGCAGTTGACTGGACTGAACAAATCCAGCGAGTTCTTGGCTAACATTTTTTGTTTCCTTGAGGATCGAACTTGCTTGATCAACCAACGCTTGCAAGTTGCTAAACAGAAACAAAAACGTCTAGAACAGTGTGTTGCAGAGCTCGTTAGAAAAAGAAATTTCATACATTAATCTCTAATTAAACGAACCAAAGGTTGACTTACATGATTTTATATTGAAATAAAGGTTTACAGAACCTATCACCGAGGTACAAGTATATAGTAACGCAAAAGTACTAGTTTAAGTCCTGTGTTATTTTCTCAGTTATTCCAGTATTCTTAAAATGGCACACAAAGGCAAACACCGAGTTAAAAAGGTACAAAACGCCTACTGCCTGAAGGTAGTAAAAAAACGTCTTTTGCACTGGGTTGCACAAACACTTCATAGACAAAAAAAGTGGTGATAATTTTGGCTGATATCACTATTTGACATTTTTGCAAGAAGACTGAATAAAACATTCTCAGCAATTGCTGCAAAATTTAGGAGTTAATTCTAACCGCAGTGGAGATTACATTTTTGTAATATCTTTTACTTTCAAAAATTAAGAAAACCATCATTGGATATAGCTGTAAAAGTTGACCTACTGTGCCAATTGAAGCTACTTTTAAGAAAATCAAGACCAATTGGCACAAAGACAGCGAATTTATTTGTTGAAAAAAATGTAATAAGCACTTATCCAGAGTCAGGTGAGTCAGTCACACTCCTGAACAAATAAATTTGTTCTAATCTGACTGCATCGCTTTTACTGCAAGTGGCCAATGAGCCAAACTAAAACGTTTGCAAGTACGCCAGTCAACATACTGACCTTATATCGGGTTGTGCAAAACTTCGCCCTGAAACAAAAATTTTTGTGTATTTTAAAGGTAATTTATTGGTGTAACTACAGCAGACCTTGAAAATAGATTAAAATAAAAGCATTTTGTTCCGTCCAGTTGAAATCGACTATTATGCGTCTGTGGCACATGTCTACAAACAAGGGAAGTGCAGATTTAAAAGAGAAAAGAAATAATTGCATTAACCAGAAAGTGCAAACAACATGTTACGAAATCATGTTAACTTTTTTTGACATTTGTTGTTGTTTTTCCTCAATTTAGCATTGTTACATTTTCACCAACAAAAAGAAAAGATATTCCTGTTTTGATTTTTACAAATATACCTTTTCAAGTGTATCTTACCTAAACAAAAAGCTTGTAATATGATAAGAATTAAGTGCATTGCTGTAAACTTCAACATTGTAACGATGACTTCGTCTTGAAAGTATAAGTTTCACCCTGACTCCAGCCACTTGCAGACTCCGCCTGTCATCGCTAGGATCCAGACAGGATTGAAAACTGTACGAACGGTTGGAAGTTCCATCAAGAACCACTGTTTTTTGCACTTTGCACTACACCAGGTCAAACGGACTTCATTGAACCCAACACTTCCGATTTAGTTGTCAATAAGAACAGCATAGGGAAACGATAAGGTTAAGTAGTTGCAAGACCTCGTGGGAAACTGTGACCAACAATGTTTTACTTGTGCTTGCTGCAAACGTCTTGCACAATGCCCAGTAATTTTGGCTGATATCAAAGCAATGAATTTACGTCGTGAAATCAGACAAGGTTTGGGCGCCAGTAGGTTGCAAGCTCTCAAAGAGTTTCACTACAAAACTTTACATGCACTTCCTCTATGACCTGCCACTATTTGTAACAGTCATAGATGGCCTGGCCAAACTATGATGTGCTAAACAATGTCGCTTTACGATTTCACCTAAATCTGCAATATCTGTGAAATACGGCATCACGGTACCGCACTTCAGGGCGTCAGATCCAACTGAAGATACTCGTTTGGACTTAAACACACACAAAGTCGGAAACCAAGTTACGATGTCGTAGGTTAGTGAAGAAAACGATGTCAAGTGAGCTGCCCTCATCTATTTTGCGTACTACATATCAGGCCAGTAACCAGGGGGGCGAAACCTCCCTAGAAAATTTTTCTCCTCCCCTGGAAAAATGTGGGGGACATAATTTAAAAATATTGGACATAGTTCAAAAAATTTGGGCCCCTCTCGGAAAACTCTTCGCCCCTCCTGGTGTCCTAAGCTCGTTACAGGCCTGCTACATATAGCAATCAGCGAGAAAGCCAAACATTTAGCACTTCATTCTCCGAGGTCACTGCCTCAAATCCAAGACAACAATTATAAATGAAAGTTTTTAAAACCTTGGAGTTTTGTTCTTCCCAACCAAGTTATCAAATGAACCACATTCGTCAAGATGAATATTTATGAATTAGGTGAAAATTTATGTGTGAGGTGAACAATTATGCCTGCTGACAATTGCCTTTGATGACTTTCCCACACAACGAATGTGTTGGTACATTTACCTAATAAACCGTGATTTTTCATCGGTCTTCTAAATAATAATGGTGTGAAACGGACTTAGGCCTGGTTGATATTTTCGACATGAATTTTGTGCTTGGTCGATATCTTGATATGAATCTTACAGGTGACTGATTGTGCATAAACAAAGATTTTTAGGTCTTCAAAGGTGATACCACGGGACCGATTTTTCAAAACGAGGAAATGTATTTAAATACCACAAAAGTTGCATTGCACTACGCCTCACTCAATTTCTTACAAAGAGCGCAGCTGAGGACCTAGAAAAAAATCATTTTTGCTTTGGTTGCGAGTAGTAGTTAGACACTACTTCTTCAGTGATATGTGCAAACCAAAAGAAAAAATCTTTTATCGCTAATTTTGAAACGGCGTTGAACAATGGAACGCAAAATAGAAAATCGTGATAAACGTCTTCCGCGAAGTGATGTGTTGATGAAATGCGCAGCTAAGAACAGAAAAAAAGTGCTTGTAAAAGTTTTTTTAATCTGACCAAATAAATTACCCATTTACGCAAGCTCCGAGTCATATTTCCAAAGCACATGACGTTAAGATAAATAACATGTGAATACTGAGACTTCTTTCTCCTCATGTCTGGATCAGAAGACATTACGTAATTCCGAAGCCACGGCAATGAACCAAATGTCAATAACAGGAAAGCGAATCAGTTTGGCCTGACCCGTACAACTGCTTATTGAGCCAAAGAAGTGAACCGAAATGTAAAATAAGTTCAAACAACGTCTTTGATTTCCGCTTGATAAAATGTTGTTACGAAAATTGTAATTCAGCCTATTCTTAAGAAATTCTCGTAGCTTCTTTCCTCCAAATCGTTTGACATGTTCAATTCATTTGCCGACGAAGGAAAATTTTGTCCAGTTAAGATAGCATTTGCTTTACCTGCACTTCTCCAGTTTTGTTCTATCAGAACTTCAGTTGACAACAACTCAGGCCCGTTGCCACGGGGAGGCATTCGGGGACAGTGCCCTAAAATTGTTTTGTGCCCCCAAAACTTTGTGCGTCCAGAAAATTTTTTCAAACTTATTATAAAAACAAAAATTTTGCACCTTTAAAAATTTATTTTGCTCCCCTAAACCTTAGAACCTGGCTACGGGGCTGACTAGGGCGCTGGTTACCTTTATCGATGCCAACTTAGAATACAGGAAATAGAAAATGCAAGATTTTTTATTCTTCCTTAAAAATATGTCACATTTTCCTTCTCGGTTAGCAAGAATATCATCTTTTTTCGATAAGCAGAAAAGAATGAAACAAACTTGGCTTTTGAAGATGACTACTGCTTACGCAGTACTGCTCCTTTTTTGGTGGAGAAACAACAAACGTAGGCAGAGAATATCGCAACAGCAGATATTCTTTTACAGAAAAATTTCTGTGCATGTCCCTTCAAAAACTTTCCCAGTTGTGAAACAATCGTGAGAGCAGGTACACAACTCCAGTCAACTTGGACAAAGTTGCTCAGGTTTTCAAACCTAGCTTCTAGTGCCTTGTTAAACCACAAGCAAACAGTTTTGTTATTATCTGTAACAAATGAAACTGGAAACATTATTACGAGCATTATCTAAAATTTCAACTTTTTTATGCTCTATTACAAAGTTTATCGGATCTACAGACAGTTTTCATTCAATGCAATGTGGCACAAAAATACAAGTTCAGAACTTGAACGTAAGGTGATGTCAGCGCCTTGGCCTGTGTCCAGCAACGGCGTTCCGTAAAGCTAATTCAAGGCAATGCGACCAAAGCGGAATGCTGATTGCGAAAGTGTCAGTTATTTTAAGTTCGTGACTTAGAGCACTTACCAAGTTTTTCGTGTGACGATGTGACCAACGTCAAGTTGCGTAAAAGCATACAACACCCGAATGTGTTTAATCGGCAGTGTCTTGACTTGTCAAGAAGTTCATCTCATAAATAGCTGGCCCTGTTTTAACTTGCCCATATTGCGAAAGCGAAACCATGTGTTTTTTCTTCACGGTACATATGCTTTATTACCCTTGATCTTGAGATTCACAATGTTTGTGATCACAGTCAGTAACAGAACCTATCGAAAGGAATCCTTTCACAGCAAAGAATACGACACTATGATGTTTACAGAGTTTATATTTCGCCTACAGAGCAGACATCTCAGTTCTTATTCAAATCATTGTTAGTAATAAATTCTTATAACAAACATTTTGATTTTTTAATTTATGGGAAAATTCACAGAAGTTGCATGGTCCTCGCAATTTCACGTTTATTTTAGCAGCTTCAATATCATGCGGACCACAGCAACAGCTAAGATGAATGTTTAAACAGCTGCAAAGCATGTTCGATGGCAACATGCATACCATACTCCACTGGACAGGGAAAAGTTTATATGATAAAGCTTTACTTCAGAATCTCCAAACCTATTGCATCTGTGATGCTTTAAAAAAGGCTTATGCCGAAAACAATAAACAAACTGTGGTAAAGTTTCTGAAACGCTGAAAACTTTTATACAACACAATTGCTTGGAGTTGTCAAGTACACATCTTGAAACTCTTTAATGTTGCATTTGATAACAACTGTTTCTGAAAGTTTTAAGAGAACGTGTCAACCCGAATGCAAACTAGACGATTTTGTATAAATTTACTAAAATTTGAACTACTATAAATTTACCAAATTTGATAATTTCTAATTAAAACAATGGAAATCTTAGGTACAAACAAATTTAACGCAAACATTAATTTCTTGTCGTGAGAAGATGCCCCTCAAAAATACACTTGATCCTGTGTGTTCATGAAATTGCAAGCTGTTTCTGCCAAAGTTCCCACGTGTTAAAAACACTCCTTCATACTAAATAAATAGCCTTCTGCGCCATCCAGCTCTAACTTTATTAAATGACAGCTGTCGACGATTCCGTTAAGCAAACAGAGGGCTACTTAGTAAGCTGGTGATTAAACAGTGCATAAGCACTCTGACAGGTGTAAATCATGAGATGTATATTACGATGCTGGTTGCCGAAATTAATTCGTTTTAAGAAAGTTGTCTATTGTGCTGAAAATCCTCCAATGCGANGTAATACCCAGAAAACNGATTTTAAGCTCAACAGATGCTTTCGGACTGTTCTGATGTCGAAGAGCAAAGAAATTAGAANTTGCTTTGGAAAGGTNAAATAAATGTATACAATCTCAGTGAAAAATTCAAAAATNCTTTGAGATTACGGTGGTTGTAAAGTAAAGCGAAGGGTGACTTGCTTTTCCCAGGAGTCATTTGTGCATGAGATGCGTTTTGGTTCGCGACAGATTTTAGCAAAGACATTTTATTAAAAGACATTTTTTGAAAATGTTACCACTTGGTATCTTTTGCAGGACTTCTCACTGAAGGTTGTAGTTGACACACAACAGTTACACTGATTCGTCTGATGAGTCCTTTCCTGTTTTCACTTGTAACCCGTAGGTGTAACATTGCTGGAGAATATTATCTTAAAATTTCAGTATCTGTCTTAGAAATAGCCACAGTTTACAAGAATTTCCGGTCATCCTATTTTTTGAAAATTTGAGTAACGTTCCATGTACTTTAACATAGGATTAAAACAAAAAATGCTCGCCTCCTTTGCCCAAATTAAACGAAAATTAACACAACAAAAAAATGTAGCGCAAATTCATGCCCATTGGTCAGTGGTTATACAATGTTGAGTCACGGCTTTGGACATGCAACTCGTATATTGTAAAAAGTGGAGCGTTTGCTGTTGGAACGAAAAAAATAAATCTAAATTGCTTGGAAAATAAATTACATCTCTTTTTATCCACTTCAGAACAGCGTTTAACATGCACAAACTTATCGCAGTCTTTTTCAACTTTTGACGTGACCCCGCAAGTCAGTGTTTTCCTTCACTATTAAAACTCGCTCCGTTTGATGGAAATTAGTACCAAATTACATAAGTTTTTACATCATTTTGAGCAGACACAAGCAGAGCAGCAACTCGTTGAGAAAATATTCCCCATTCATTGATGGAATTGAAATCTAAATTGCCGCTGTTATTATTTAGCAAAAACACTTTCCCGGTAAAACGGCTCTAAAAAAAGTAAAAATTAGGCAAAGATTATAGTCTGCAACTTCAACAAGCAGGGTTGATGTATGAAGCTCTGTAACGATGTTTTCTGACTTGGGTTTCATCTATTGCTAACAGTTGGTAAAGTTTCGATGTAATGCATTGACAATTTTTTAAATCTAACTTTAAACTGAAAATTTTACATTATTGTTCAATGTGGATCATTAAAATGAGTTTCGTGCAATGTAAACAAAGTTGCTGCAGCGTTGTTTTCGAGTGCAACAGATGCACAGCATAGCTTATCCAAATTCAAAATTTATTGCATGTATCTTGGGTCTACGGTGACATGGGCATTGTTGTGCAAAGATTTTAGGGTTTCGAAATTAACAGCATCATGATTTCGCTCTCCTACATACTCTCGCGTGTGTTTGCAGTGGACAGCATTGGAGCGAATAGACCTTATTTTATGCTTAATTTATTGTTTGTTATATCCCAAGACCGTGCAATTGTTTCAAAACGTTTGATTTACAAAAGTTTGAATGTCAGCGTTTAAATTTTGGTAGTACACTTAAAAGTAGAGAATAAAATTCTCGCAATAGCATTAAGTTTTTATTACTTGCAATGCTGAGATTTCACTGATGTATTAATTCACGTAAATGTTCATAAAATAGCCTAAGAGGACGATGTCGCAAATATAAAACAGAGAAAAACTTGCATTTTCACTCAGCGTTACACTGTGTTGCATTGGAATCAGTCTCACCATTGGAAGAATTCAACAGGAATCGAGAGAAAAAGTTGTGAGCGACAGTTAAAAGTTCAGTGCACATTGCATTTATCTTGAATCGCCACGTCCTGTAGCTACTGTAGACAATCTTTGTAAAAAAACATTTAATGAGATCGAACTGATGGATTAAAAGTAAAGCGATTACCGTATTTATTCGATTGTAGGCCTCTCTTGATTGCAAGCAGCCTTTGAATATAAGCCGCACGAAATGGTACTAAAAATTAATGTAAGCCGTCCTTGATTGTAAGCCGCGCTATAAGCCTCTGAAATACTTTCGTGTACACAAGGGCGTAAGCAAGGGGGGGTTGAGGTTCAAGCCCCTTTGAGTTTGATATGTTACAAAAACTTTATTGCCTGCGCAAAGGAAGAAATTGCTCTGACGTAGTGGTGAGTGTGTTTTACTCCCCTGTTTTAACGCACAGCCTGATATTTTGCAGTTATAAACTGCTGTGCCGTGGTGTTGAGTGTATTTTCCTCCGATATCCAAACTTGTAGCGCTGAGAGTTTATATTCAGTGCAATGACACATAAAATGAAGGAAGTGCATGTAGAATAATATGCATATTGTGTCAACAAACTTGCCCAAAACGTTGGTTTGGAAACATGAATATGACATCAATTTGTGACGTCACAAACAGCGTATATCCAGTAACAATGACCACCATATGCCACCGAATGAAACCCCCCATGAAAATTTTCTGCGTACGCCACTGCGTGTACAGTACTAACACGTTTCGCGTTTATTCGTAACCCTGGTAATGATGCTCCACAACTACAACTGCCTTCTGTTCATCATAATCACTCCTGTGACGGATGTGCACGTGATGTTGAAGCGCATAGATTGCGAAAAGAAAGTTTGGTTTAAAAAAATGCAGCCAAGGAAAGACTGAGCGTCAATCATGCCTTTCGATAAGGTAAAGAAATAAAATATATAGGCCGCCCTTGATTGTAAGCTGCACGAAATGATGAAAAAAACTTTATAAGCCGCGGTTAACAATCGAATAAATACGGTACACCCAACAATCGGGATCGCAGAAAACGTCGTTCAACAACTATTCAGTCTGACCGAAAGATGAAAATTAAAAGGAAAGCTAACTATGCTTTTTACATAAAGAGGAAATGTTTCCAATTGCGAATGAAAGTATGCTCTATTGAGTATTTTTACAAAGGTTCTGGAAGCAAGCAAAATGTGTCAGGGTTTTCTTCTTGAATTTTTGATAGTTTGCATTTAGGAAGTGCTGCTGTTTCCAAACTACGGAAAGATTTTTAAAAGATTGACTTGCTTTATTTGTTCTTTTANGTTGCATCACACTATGACAAGCGTTTTGTTTCTAGGCTGTATTATCCNAATATAGATTCTGCAGACCTTTCCCAAACAGACATGNCAGAGTTTACAGGTGCCATTTTCCCCACAAGGCTGCTTGTGTTGGTGACTGCCTTTATTGTGGGTGCTTTCTTTGCAGGTAAGTGTGGTGAAGACGCTATTATTCAAACGCACCGGATTAAGTGTTTTCCTGTTCACTCGTGCAAATTATCGAAAGAGATATACACGCATACAACTGATTTCAAAGCTGTTGCATTAAAAAGAATTTCACCTTGCACAGCTTTAGTTGATCAGAAAAAAGAAAATACCAGAGTTTTTCCCCATAGTCTTTTGACAAGACTATAACATTTTGAGCATTTGGAAACTTGAAAACAAACTTTCAAACAGTTTTAATTTTCATTTTAGGTTTACCAAATGCATATTTGACTGATCCTCGACACTAAATTTTATTGTGAAACAAAGCACAAACACCCTTCAATGGCCTACGTTTTTCTTACAAAGCATCTGGTTTTCATGTTTAATAATAAAATGGTTTGGCGCAGGCATGTGCCTGTTTTTCGATCTTGTTTCCGTATTCCGAGTTTAAAGAATTCAATATTTTCCAAATGACTTTGTTAGGAAAAACCCACTCATAAAAGAAGTTCTGTTGATGGGGTCCGCAAGTTAACTGCCTTTGCACTATTCCAAGAAAGGATGAAAACGCACTGACGAAATATATGCGCAATAAACCAGTGAACGAAGTAGAGGAGGTATACCTGTCAAACAATATGAAAAAGTTTCGAGGTCTTGACAGTGTTTATAAAGTTGACGAATCTCATAGCCTGTAGTCTCCATTTGAACTTACCCATGATCGCAACGTTTACATGGTGTTGCCCTCTAGATTAGTTTCAATTATTTGTGAAGCGAAAAAGTCGTTGACAACGAATCCATCTGTAAAAGATACAGCCTTATTTTTTCACAAAATTGAAGGTCAAAACCGACAAAGTTAAGAAGCTCGCAATTCATTCACGCAATTAGCTCAAAACACAATTGATTTTGCTAACAGTGGTCAATAAAAAATGCACACATGTAACAGTTTTGCACATGCTCCAGAAGCCCAAAGACAAAAGTAAGGCAAAAACTACCTTGGTTTTCAGGGGCGGAAACTACGAAACTATCGTCTTACGCGTTTCCAGAAGTTGCTTGTGCTCCAAAAGTTTTCGACCAAGACTCTGCGGTATGTGTTTGCAACTCGACCTATTGCGACACCGTGCCACCACTGCCCACCCTGACAGCGAGCGACTTGGTGGTGTACACGAGCAGCAAAGCCGGAAAGCGATTCGAGCAAAGAACTTTGAGGTTCAGCACTCAGGAAGAAACGATTTCCGAAGGTATGCGCGTTGAAAGATGGGAGTAAATAACATATGTTCTCAGTGGTAGTTGAGGAAAGGGGAAAAGGCACTTCCTGGTTGTTTCAAAATTTTTTATTTTACTCTTGTAAGGTCTTCTTAGCAGATTCCCAGTGCCATGTGTCGGCTCCTGATCAAAGCTTTTCACGTGATCTTGCTTTTCTTTTCACAAGTGCACACCGGGCTGGCAGTATGTATTAATGATTTTTATTTTGCATGTCGAGGGGTGCTCTGTGTATCTGAAAAAAGCGTGATATCGAGTTCTTTAGCAATCATCATATGACACAGACGTTCGGTCCTCTGAAGTTTACCTGCACTTTGGCCATTCGATTCCACTCGATTTCACGTAGCTGTCGTCAGCTGGTTTGGTAGATAATAATTATCCATTATAATTGCTTTTGCAGAAGCTACTTTTACTATGAACTCAAAGACAGCGAAGAGGTATCAAAGCATTGTTGGCTTTGGTGGAGCTTTTACCGATGCAGCAACAATGAACATAGCGGCATTGTCAGAAGCGGCACAGCACCATTTGCTTGAATCGTACTTTTCCCCCAAAGGTAACAAGAGCTCAAACAAGTTTTAAAATCGGACAAATGCTTTAAAACAAAAGAGTGACTTGAATGAGATAAATGTGACGATGGTGATGTTGCAGTTAATTCCAATTATCGCCGTGTTACTTTTAGCAAAAAGCTTCAAATATTGGCGGTCGCTGTTGAAGCGCATACATGGGCGTCGGAAAGGGGGCAGGAGGGGGCCTTGACCCCCCTGGATTTTGAAATTAATAGAAAGAAAAGGTTGTTTTTTCAATTTCGAGGGGTAAAAAACAAATTTCACCACTTTTGACCCCCCTGGAAAAAATTTTGGGAAAATTCCCTCCTGGCCCCCCCTGTAAAAAATCCTCCCGACGCCCATGAGCGCATATCTGTGAAATGACGTTTCGTAAACTTCTAACACTGCTTTGTGGTGAATTAAGATTAGAAACTGAGTTGTGTGTCACAGCATGTGTAGTATGTTGATAGCTGAAACTTTTGGTAGTTGATACGTCAATCAAGAGCGGGGAGCAGACTTAAAATTAGGTACTTTTCATTTCAGTCACTTAAATCGAGTCAAATTTTCATGAACAACCTTTTAAGCTAGCTTGAAATCGCCTAGACGCAAATACGAAAGTCCTCAATTGTTCGGTCTTGTCATTTGTACACAAGTTTGTGTATACTTAGCTTATAATTTTCTGTTCATCTGAACACTTGCACAAAATTTAATCTCAATCATAGAAGACATCGTTTTTCTTTAGGTATTGGATACAGCATCGGTCGGATTCCTATGGCAAGCTGTGACTTCTCAACTCGTCTGTATACTTACGCTGATGAACCGAATGATTTTGCTATGAACAACTTTTCATTAGCGGTTGAAGATCTCAATTACAAAGTAACTGAGGTTTTATCAAGGCTGACAACCGGTCCATGTTCATGAAAATACCACTTCCCTAAAAAGGAAGTTTCTGTAGACTTCCTGCAAACAACCATTTAAGCTTATATTGTCCTGCAAGACGGCTGCTTAGCCATCGTGGAAGTCGTGCCCGATACCCTGGTATCTTACAATGTCTCATCATATACTGTATACTCAACACACACATTTTAATGTTTTGGTTAAAAAACTAATAATTGAATTTGATACAGCAGCAATGTTGAAACCCAAGCTAAACCTCACCCGTTGGCGTTTTTGCTTGAATAAATAAAACAGGTCTGCCATGCATCAGTACAGGGCATTAATGTCTTTACAGACATCAGACTTTCTGGGATACGGTTAAGTGTATATGAACATAATTGTCATATATACAAATAAAACTCCAAAGATATTAATAGGTTCAATATTTTTAGGTTGCATGAAAGGGGAAATCAAAAACATGTCAAGAACTTGAAATTTCTTTAGTAAATCATCGTTGCTGCTATCAAAAATATGTAGCAGTTCACTCAAACAGAAATGAGACATATTTAACAATTTTGTAGGGTCCAAGCCTGAAACAGGATATTTTGTGCAGAAAAGTCAAACAAACGAAATGTTTAAAGATGCTAATGTCACGATTGTAATAATAAATCAATCTATAAAGATTTTCATGTCATGGTCATAATAGTGAACACACCGTAATGCAGTGTTTGGTGCACATAAATTTGCATTTAATTCACAGATACCAACCATTAGACGTGCCATGGCGATGAACGAGAAAGAGATGAAACTTTTTGGCAGTCCATGGAGCGCCCCCGCGTGGATGAAAACTAACGGCGCTTTGTACGGAGGGGGATCACTGATTGGAGAAGCAGGTGACAAGTATCACCAGAGTTGGGCTTTATATTTCGCAAGGTAACTTCTTATGGTGTTCATACGAGCAACTGGACAATTCGTAGATGTTGACATTATTCCTGCATTGAATTACTACTTTGTAATTCGCATTGCAAGCGCACTATAAATTAGGTAATAACATGACAGCAGAATATCGGCAGTTCACCCTAAAATTGCCACCTACAATTCACTGAAAATGAGATTAAAGAAACATCTGTATGTGGTTTTCAAGGTTTGTAGAAGAATACAAGAACAACGGAATAACTCTTTGGGGACTAACTGCGCAAAACGAGCCTATCGATGGTTTGTCAGAAGATTTCAGCTTTCAATGCTTGGGCTTTACAGCTGAAGAACAAAGAGATTTTATAAAATTTGACCTTGTAAGTCGGTGACCGATGTATAATTGTAGCTTGCATGAAGATATTCCCAAGAGCACAGCACAGTGTGTTACGTTGTTAATTTAATGCACTAGCGGTCGGACACCAGAAAGAAAAAGAATTTCGCAGGCTCCGCTTAAAGCACGATGGCAACGTATGCAGTGCTATATGACATTTGTGTGGCCTCTGTTAATACAAACAGTCGCAACAGCATTGGCCGCAGTATAGGGGTGAAATCCAAATAAACAACGTAAGTTTATATCACGGTGCTCTGTGATAAGGGAACAAGTCAGTGAACGTACACTACGTGGAGAATTATTGCTTTCTTAAACTCCAGCGAAACATAATACAAAAACCCACAGTAAACGCAATGCACCCAGGGGAAAAAAGAAAAGTATAGCATAGCACCAGTGGCGTAACGAGGGGGGCAAGGGGGGACATCTACCCCCGGGCGCAGTACTTTGGGTCGCTAAATTGAGATCGGAATGTTACGTACTAATTACGAAATGTCATATGTCAGCGGATGCTAATGTTCCAATTTACAAAATGTCGAATGCCATTGCGAAATCTCATCAAGATCACCAAGATTCGCAAAGCGAGCAAATATGAACCTTAGTGACGTTTCAAGGCGGAGTTTCTGTCTCCAGCAATAAGCGTCCGCTTGTGGTTTGACTCACGGCTGCGTCACAACGCTTTCAGAAAGCCAGGGTTTCGAACTTTCCGACTTCCCTATCGCTATATACAGTAGTTGCGTCACAATGGGACGTGAATCCAGCGTCACAGTGCATGCAGAGTGCTACATTGCGCATGCTTTTAGAGCAGCGATAAAACCTACACAGTGTTATTACCAGGGATGTGCAGAGGGGGGATGAACGAGGCGATGGACCCGGATATTCAAGGCAGTGGGTCATCCAAGGAGTGAAATTACAAAAAGTTCATTTTATCAACATTTTGTCACTGGACCAGAGGTGCAAATTTTCCTGTGAATGTTAGTAGCGCGCAGCAATTTTTAGAAGCACACACATGTAAGCTTTGCCTTATAGCATTCGTATGCATGCAATACAAAAGGTAAAAAAACGTTCGCGCACTCTGCGTTTTTGGTCGCGCGGCGTGAGTGCGCGACCGCATTTTTGCACCCCTGAACTTGACGCTTCTTATTGGCTACTAAAACGTGCTGCATGGATCTGATGGGAACTTGCCTGAGGGGAATGCAGGCAAATGTATGTTAAGTGGCCTGAAATAGAGATGAAGCACCGCATCGTTACCTTCATCTGTTTTTACTGAACAAAGCAATTTGTTTGTAGTTCAGAAAAATATAAAGGGCGGCAATGCATCAAATTGCATGGTTGTATACTTTTTCAGATCTTTATCTCCTAACATGCCGTGAGTGTCATCTTCTTTTGGTGGGACTATCTGATACGTACTTGCTTGAATATATGCAATATCTAATTCCTCAATGTACAGCTTACCCATGAGTGGACGAAATTTGCTTATACACAGACGTCTCAAGCCCACAGAATAAAACAAATTATTGAAAACCTAACACATTAAAAACAAAAAATGCTCTTTGTATTCATTTTAACTCAATTTTTCAACACTTGTTTATTAGTCAAAACTAGTTTTTACTTACTTCAAATGCTTGTATTCTTCACATTCCTCAATACTAGAATAAGGTGGGGGGGCATACCATCAAGCAGTTGTCCCGGGAATCACTAGACCTATCTGCGTGCCCCTGGTTGTTACGAATACAGATCTGATGTTTAGGAAAATTTTTGAGCTTTTATGGTTTGACAAACTTCATGTTGAAATGGATTAGTGGATGTGACATAATTCATTTAAAGCAGTTTTTTGAAGGAACAATCGACAAATTTACAGTACAGGCAAGAAAACTCTTTCTTTGAAGTTAGATAACTACAAGCATTAAATCGCAGTATTTCTTTTATTTTCAGTCCACTTTTCAGGATGTCATATGCAAGAAAATGCTTTGGCATTTTACAATTTCATAATTGTCTAACAGTTTTGTATAATATCTTTTGCCTTCAGTTTTTCATATCCATTCTTCTGTTTGTTCTTCTCTTTTATTGTATTCGTGGGTCTCCTTCAGTCAGTTCTATGATATTTTATTGCTCAAAACTCTGAGAATGCATGCTCCAGGAACCTCTACTGCCTACAGCTTGCATCAGCGGTGATAGTAACCAGACCTGACCAGGGAGAGGAACAAGCGGGCAGGGTTGCGGAGTCGGGAGGTAAAATATCCGACCGTTCTAAAATTTCCGACTCCTTAATATAAAGGTAATGAAGTTTGGCTGTTAAAATCAATGGAAACCGTGGTGCATAGAAAGAAATCTTTGTTTCAATCTTTGTTTCAACAAAAGTTTCAAAAGAAATTGTATCCTTTCAACAGGAATTGCCAAATTAGGAAACTGATGTAAAAAATAATCCAATTAGACATCCAGGGTCGGACAAATAAATCCGACTCCGACTGTTGTCAGGAATCTGACTCCACGCAAAAACCTCCGACTCGTTACGACTCCGCAACCCTGCAAGCGGTTGCGCTGGATTCGGCATGTTCAAAAAGCTCTGACAAACCCGTGGTTTAGAAAACAAGGTGCAATTCTGGCCAATTTTACCCTGTGTTATCAGAAGATTTTTGTGCCCAAAGAATTCTGTCATTAAAATTCATGCATATTTATACAGATGGTCAGGGAAATTTTTGGTTAGTTTATGTCACTAGTTGCTACAATTCGGGAATGTATTACCACAATTTGGAGTGTCGTAATAAAACAGTTTGAATGTGCAATCGTGACCAAAAGTTTAGAGGAAATAACTTCACGCGAAACGATTAGAGTGTTAACTCTGCGGTATTTAAAACGATTTTAAAGATTCAGAGATCCTGACGCCAATTGTGTGACGTCACAATCACAGGAAGTTTTCAGATGGGTCTAGAAACAACTATGTGCAGACGATTGCAGGGCCCGAGTCAGCTTTCGACGCCCCTTTATTCCCAACTCATTCTTCGCATCTATGCTGCCATGAACGGGCTGGGTGGGGTCGCCAAAAGTGGGTTTGCCCCCGGGCGCGGGAATCCCTAGGTACGCCACTGAGTCGCACTATGCATAAAAATATATTATTCAGGGACAGCTCTTTGCTGTTGCAGTGCAAACAAGCCCAGGATTTTGTGGAGGTCAAGAGGCACTGAAAGCATCTTGCGCTTACCAACTTCTAGTGCCCATTCGAGGCAAAGCGCATCAGACACAAGACATAACTAGTTTAAAATAAGACCAAAACACAGTCAACCTAAAATAAAATCACAAGTCTGTTATGTTAGAAACATTCTATTTTAGGAAGAACAAATTGTAAAAATCAATAAAAATGGCCTTTACCCGTTATAAGCTCTAATTTCATTTGCACGAAGAAAGTTATGCACAAGTAAGATATAATTCACCTTCGATTATACATTTCATTTAATGTGGATTGTAAATCTATATGCTTTTACGTAACAGCGATAAAACAAACGCTTTTATGCCAGTGTCGAGTGTCAATCTCGCAATTATAAGCCAATATTCCTTAATTGAGGGTGTAATACCACAGAAGTTTGAAAACTATTTCGTCGTAGCCCATGTTTGAATTACGATGTACAACAGATTTCAACAGAAATTGCAAACACAAAACTTTTATATGATCCATGAGAAGAATAGCCTAGTCCATGGGTGTCGGAAAGACTTTTTCCAGGGAGGACAAAAGTGGCAAAACTTCGTTTTACCCACTCGAAACTAAGAAAACATTTTTTGCTAAAAAGTTAATAGGAAAATATCAAATTTCAAATTCCAGGAGGGCAAGGCCCCTGCCCCTCTTCGGACGCCAATGGCCTACTCCACAATTCAAAATCATCTCAANAAACGATAGATGTCGTGAGTCTAAAGCAGTATACTGAAATATTTTTTNAAAAAGTTAGCGCTCCGTTCTTGTTTTCAACAGTGTGGATTTTTTNCCAAATGGCGGTCAGTCCTGGGAAGCTTGCAACACTTTCGTATAAACCTAGNTTGTAGAATAACATGACAGTGGACAATTGCAGCACAGTCTGCTCTCTGTTGTGCAATCGCAACTACCTCCCTTGCATAAATGATCGCTGGCCTGTGAAAGAATTCAGCTGAAGTTGGTTTGGGTTTAAATTTCATTAGCTCAGATGTTACAATTGGTAGCAACTA
>JGI24158J21664_10002994_pt1 | contig 20914 bp, 10 predicted proteins | sample Ectturendosymbi3_FD_21664 | JGI IMG/M metagenome (IMG submission 21664) | reverse complement strand
AAATAAGCAGAGTTACAGAATACTAAAATACACAGTATTTTGTTCTGGACAAGGGAAATGTTGCTAAAGTTCATAATTGGGAATTTTTTTCATGTAGGAGGAGTTTCTTATCAATTCAATAAGATTGTTAGGGACTGAATCTACGGTTTCAACTTTTTGCATCGCACAGTTTTCAGTAGTTTTGGCAGTAATGATGCGTTACTCTAATTGTAAAACGTAATAAATATAGGCTATAACGTTTCCACATGTTAGATGCGATAGTGCCACGTCCCGCAGTTTCGTCATTGTTATCCGCGTAATGCCTGTTGTTTAGGTTTGAAAAGGATTTACAAACTCTTGGAGGCAGGTAAGATTAGAGTTTTATCCATACTTTCGATAGTTCGGTAATCTGACGCGGAAAAACGTTCTGAAGTGTAGTTTTGCAAGGCATTTTGCAATGCAATCGGGCATATTTGTTTGTTATTGGTCATTGCTCGGGTGACATGGTAAATTGTAAGTTACAGATACACAACAGAATGTGCCTTATGCTTGGTATTTCTGTAGGGAAAAATGTACATCCTCCGATTGCATAGCACGATTTATAACTTTATCAGGTTTGCTGTAGGACATAGAAGTTGAATAGGCCGAGCCTATGTGGTGTCTTGTCAAATATTTTCATTCAGCTTAAAGCTGGAACCAGGCCCGTAACCAGCTAGGGACACCAGGGGTGGCGACAGTTTTCTGAGAGGGGCCCAAATTTTTTTAATTATGTCTAATAATTTTATGCAATGTCCAACACGTTTTTCCAGGGGGGCTCCCCCTGCGCCCAACTGGTTACGGGCCTGGTTGGAACTACTGTTAATGCAACATAAGTAACACTATCACTACCGTCTACTTACGTACAAGAAATAAATATTTCACTACAGCAACGGCTGGCCTATTTGCATGAAAAGACGACATTGGCTCGACAGTTATCTTCCGTAATTTCAGAAATTCAAGTTCGGCACCAGTCCCGTCGCCACAGGGGGCTTAGCCCCCCAAATTGAAACAGAAAACACTGCAAATCAGTAGAGATTTTGTCAATTTTTACAATGTCAAGGCCCCTTGAACAATGGAGAAGCCCCTTTATTGAAGACTTGTTGGCGACGGTTCTGTTCGGCACACTTCACAATCTGCAGTAGTAGCTTTTCCGTCCAGCGATATTCAAAGGCTGACTCAGGGGCGGATCCAGGGGTGGGGGCGATCGCCCCACTAAAACCTACGAAAGTAATTTTTTTCACCATGATTTTGTATAAATCGGAAAACAGCATTCGCGATGTAAGGCCATTTTGCCGTCCGTTGTTTTGTCACAGCAGAGTTATAAAGTATTCTTAATCTCTCTTACAGTAGAGAACCTGTAATGAGATTTGACTATCAAATATTATTGAAATCGCCCCCCCTAAACTTACTGGCTGGATCTGCCCCTGGGCTGACTTACCTACGAACACACGACCATTTCTTGCTTATGACATCAGTTGCATCCTCTCCGCAAAGTCTTATAATCATTATGACACCACGTCTGACAACTTACGTTGCCTCGTGGTTGCTACCAGAAAAGCAGCCTCAGAAGTAAAGCTGAGAAGTGACATCGCCAGTGGCGTAGCCAGCCCAATATTTTGTGGGACAAAATATTTTATTTTAGGCGAGCAACAGTATTTTGTTTGAGATATCGCCTCTCAAAGCACAAAATGACTAAAATTTGGGGCGACGTGGCCCCCTGAATCCCCCCTGGCTTCTAAAAATGCATGCAGCCATTGGCTCAGTCGCAGTGTTGCAAATATAGCTATGATTAGAAAATAATTTCCATTCCAAACAAGATTTTACACCTCAATAAAGCATGGAAAAGACAGGCTTCTCAAAAATTGAAATATAAATTTGCAAGAAACAAAAATATCAGACTAAAGTAAAACTTACCAAAACCTAATAACTTTTATCGACAGCGCCAACACTGAATGCTGACTTTGAAAAAAATTCCAAAAAGGGTGTTTTGCCGATTAAGCCGTAAGGCTCGTAAGCAGTAAACTAGGTATAGATTTATCACTGGTATGCAGGGGTGTAGTGGGGTAGGTAGGAACGCGTTCCCACACCTTTTTGCACTATAGTATCGTTACTTGAAGATATAGATTTTTCATTTCAATTTCTACGTGTAGCGGATTGCGAGAACCAAAGGAACTTTTTGTTTGTGAGGGCATCTGAGGAATATTTGGTGCTAGAGTTCGGCTTTAACCTAAATGAGGGGTGTAGTGGGGTGGGGGAACGGCGTTCTCACACCTCTTTTTGTAGCATTACACCCCTGCTGGTATGCATGTAAAAATGAATGCTAATTCAAAAAAAGGATTGATATTATAGCTAATTTTGGAGCGCTGATTCCAAAAATTACCCTCAGATTTATTCTATCACGTATTTTGTTTCTCGGAACACAATTTAATATATTGGCGGTTTGAGGAAATAAGTAGGCTATAGCATATTTCAGTCTATGTAGAATTTTACATTTGCCTACATGCAGTGTCATAGCCAAGAATTTTGTTTGGGGGTGCCAAATATAGGTGGGTCCATAATTTTTCTAGGGAAAGTAAAAGTCGAATTGATCCGGGTGTTTCCTGAACACGCAGCGGCGGCGAAAGCCCGTCAAGGTTCGAGCCTCTCGAGAAGGATCTGTGGGATTCTACCACCAGAAAATAAATAACAATCCTGTTGGTGTATTCTGATGCATGTCCAGGGGGGGGCGATCGCTTACCAAAGTAACTTTATTCACTAACGTTAGTTTACCAATATAACTTTATTCACTAAAGTTAGTTTACCAAAGTAACTTTATTCACCATAGTTTACCAAAGTAACTTTATTCACCATAGTTTTGTACAATTCTGAAAATAGCGTTAGCGATACCAGATCATTTTGCCGTCGATTGTTTTGTCGCAGCAGCGTTGTGAAGTATACTTCATCTCTCATACAGCAGTGAACTCGCAATGAGACCTAAGTACTACATATTACTGAAATCGCCCCCCCTAACCATACTGGCTGGATCCGCCCCTGTGCATGTCTGATAGACATTTTCTGTAAAATTCTTAAAAAAATAATGATTAAACCTGAGCAATTATTGCCAACAAATACTGAAATTGACTTTTGCATCAAATTTACTGTGTCGGGTCCTATTCGTCGGTTACTCTCATGTCATAGACCAATTTTATTAATCCAGGCACACGCTAGGGCTGAGATATGGCCAGTTTATTCAGATTAAAGTTATTTTCTTGTAGTATTGGCGATTGTACCTGCAGTTATCATCGATATCAATATAATCTTCCAAAATCAAACAGATGTAATGAATGAAATCCAGTGTAATTCATGTTTGGCCGACTTGACATGTAACTTACATTTAACTGTTAAGTTTGGTGTTTTGGTATTTACGTTGACACTGAGCGCTCTAGCCCTGCAGCCTAGCCTGCGATTACATGTACTGTAACTGTAAGTTAGTCATATAGCGTATTTTGCTGTCTTCCTCCGACTAATGAAATAAGCTCCCACGCTCACAAAAGTCTGAAAAATAATGTACTATCGTTAGCTTAAGGCACAGTCTTTCTGCTTATTTGACTTTCGTCCCAATTCCTAAGCACTCCAATCTTATCGAAATGTGAATACTTACGTACGGGTTATGAAACGGTTATTTTTGACAGGGCTGTGGAGCCGAAGTTAGAGCCCAAGCAGTTTTGGATGATAGGAGCTGGAGGCGGCGCCAAAAGCTTTTAGATGGTGGAGCGAACCGGAGCCTGAATTTGGTTTCCGGTTTCACAACTTTTCTTGCACGTGTCCCACTATCCATCAAATATATCATTTCGCGACACCTCATCTATGTTGGTGCAATAATACGATTGTACAAATAATACAATTGTTTTCAGTTTTCACAGGACCAAATCATTTTGGACCGGAGCCAAAAAAGTTTAGATGTTGGAGCCAGAGCTGGAACCAAAAACAATTTAGGTATCTGGAGCCAGAGCTGAAGCCTGCAATTTAAGTTCCGGCTCCACAAACCTGATTATTTTCTTAAGTATGCATATAAGATTTCTTAAAGAAAAGATTTATTTGGAGACTTCCCAAAAAATTCACCTCAATGCACATTTGTGAGCTGGGAATCAAACAAGCAACCGAAAATTTACTGGATCCGCCTATGCCAAACAATTGGGCGGAGTTCACTGCCCCGCTGGCGTAATCGTTCACACAAGGGACGCCGGAGAGCGGGTTCATTGCTCCCCCTGATCTTTCATGAGGAGGGCAACGGGGGCGGAGGTGCATGTTTATGAAAGCATCGTAGGGAATTTCATGGTTTATCAAGATCGAATTAAAACAAATTTATTGCAGCTACTCGCGCACCCAGAAACTTCAGAATGATATTCTATAATTTCTGGAATTATTTTTGAGGTCAATATCGTTGCTAACAGAAACAAGCATAATTGGTAACGATTTTTTGTTTTTTATAAGTTTGCATTGACCTCAACTCTTTTACCTCCCCCTGCCCTACCGGTGTCCATGTTCACAGCACACCATGCCCATAGTATAACCTTTTTGCAATTGCCCTAGAAAGTTGCTTCCTTCACAAAAATCCATACATTTCCTACCCACTACTGCCACCTCCCGACCAATTGGTGATCATGGGAAGTCCTGTAAATTGTGCGGAAGCGGTCGTTGTCAAAAAGTTCTGATTATTTTGGCCAAGTAACGTAATGAAAATCTGACACTTACAGCATGGGCATTGGCGCCCGCATAAATTTTTCTAGGGGTGGGGCAACGTCGACATTTTGCTGATCTTTTTCAGGTTGCTGACGTTGCCATTAAAACAGACGTTCACAAAATGCTTTACCGTTTCTACACCACCAAATAAATGCCTCATGAAAGCATGCGTCCCATTCGCATCCTTTCGAAATCTTATTCAAGTTGAGGTGTGTATGAGTTAACCACATAGGTGTTCTTCCTGTCATCTGTTACAGCTTTTGCTGAATTGCCGCATGAATGTTGCTATCATTGTGCACTCCATACAAGTGAGTCTGAATCGTACTTGAACTGTCAGCTACGTTTCCCGTTCTCTCATTAGTCTGTGTTGGTTGAACCGAACTCATTTCTCAGATCTTTTGTCAGACTGTTTTTACAATTCGTCTATCAGAAATGCTTTTTCTTTTAATAAATGTCTAATACCCATTTTCGCTAGCACTTTCTACAAATAAATCATAATTTAAGAATAATCAGCGGCCAAATCAACATGAGTGATGAAAAAGCAAGAAGATTAGACACTCTCGCAAAAATGTTTCAAACAATGAGAAATAGACCCGTATCTTGACATGACTCTCAGACAACTTACTAAAATTAGAACACCACGCAGGCTTAAAAATTTGAGCAGATGAAATATGAAAACTTGCCAAAGCAAAAATAGCTTCGCACTCAGTATTCACTCATAAACATTAACGATTAAGACATGTTTTTTTAAGGCGTTTTAGGGACCCGATTCGGCTCCCTGGAATTTCAAATCGGGTCCCTAGAATCGGAGAAAATTATCATCGGGTCCCTAAAATCAGAGAAAATCGGGTCCCTACAATCGGAGAAAATTATCATCGGGTCCTTAGAATCAGAGAAATCGGGTCCCTACAGATCCATACCGGGCACCTAACATTTTCCTTAAAAAAACCTGGATTAAGACTTTCTCACAAGCCTGCATAGAGGTATTCTTACAAGCCACGTAGTTTTATACTGCATGAGAAACAGCCTGTCACTCACGTTGGCTGCACTCACAGTCTCAAGCTTACAATGGACTTGTTCAACTTGTGAAAGCATTGCTGCAGATTCACGCATGATTCTTTCCACACAGTATAAAACTATGTGTCTTACGCTATCAGTAGTCACTGCCTTACCTGCCAAAGATGCCTGAGTTCAACAGTCGCCTGAGCGGCAAAACGCCTAACTATCGAACTTGAAGCGAACCTTTGAAGATTCGTTGCCATGATATTGTTACGCAATAAAGACCAACAGTGGAACAATGCGCTCGCAAGTTTCGCAACCTGCTTCTGCAGGCAAATGAATGAATTGCAAGCTCATCACTGCATGACACCAGAACAGTGAACCTAGCTCTTGTGCAGTGTGAATGTCATATCGGAAAATAAACTGTTATTGCAAGAATTACAACAATTAATCGGATTACCCTGTAAGCTGCTGACTTCAGATTTTCTAGAAGTTTTTGGTTCTTAGTCCCAATTCCCAGGGGGGAATGCCCGTTTCCCCCCCATGCGGACGCCTATGGACACCAATGGCCTAAGTTGCAGCTATGTAGGAGGCTGTAGAGGCTGAAGCTCCCTCTTAGCAACTTATCCATACTTGTTCCCAAATAAATTGATGCTGATATCCAATCATTAATACTGTTTATTTTATCTACTGCGTAAATTTTTCAGGCAATGCTGGAGAAAACAGACCCCAAGTGAACGCATCAGCAACTTCTGCAATTGTTCACCGTCATACCAGAGCATTAATGGAAGAAGAATGAATATTTGTACAAAGCATCAGACCTTTGAAGTGATCGAAAGAATTTGATGAAGACTTACATCGGCGAACGAACCTACGTAGATAGTTTTTAAACAAGGCATCAAAAGTCCTGCCTAACGTAATGGTTAACCTAGTGTGGGCGAACACTTACATTTCTAGTATGTAATGCTCGTGCATAATTCGGTAGGCATTATTGTGAGCAATTCGTAAGCGCTTCATACTAATCTGTGTGTATTTGCTCCACAATTGGCAAGCATACATTGGCATGCAATAGATACGAAACAGAGTGTTTTTTGGTACAGCGATTTCACTTGCCTGTGGATGTCACAGCACAGCGATTTCACTTGCCTCCGGATGTCCTTGTCATCCTTCAGTGAGGCATTTTATAATATGCCAAGCTGTTTGACTTGTTCAGAAAATTGTACACGTACACCATTTAGAAAAACATTCGACGGTGCATGTTGTTTGTGCCTTTTGGGGCAATAAGATACACCAATTGCTTTCCTGCAATTAAAAGCGATTTCGTGTTAAGAAGTATAAATCATCACAAATATTAAGAAGACGTTAAAGACCATAGGGCCAAACACGCATATATCATCAGCAAATATTAGATGGTACACAGTCATATTTCCCAAAGGGCAACCCACTCTTGCTGAGCCAGCTGGATTGACAGTCATCAAGGTAAACAGCGAATAAGTATGGACTCAATCAGAACCCCCCTTGTTTTACCTAGGGCCAGATTTACCAATAAGCTATAGGCTTAAGCCTAGGGCCTCAACATTCAAGGGTGCCTCCGGCAAACTGTGGTACGCATAGAGTCAATTGCCGGTATATGATCAGTTTGATAAATATTCGTCAAAAATTATTGACTTAATTATCAATGAAATATAGTTTTATTCACCTAATCAGTTTCCGTGTTGATAATGCTGGGGTCTTCCAACGAGTTTCCTTTCCATGAATCTCAATATGACCGCTGGTCAAGCCGAATGCCAACTTTGGCTGCTTGTGTTTGCTAAATCGTACCGATTGTAACATGTAAATCAGGCGAAAAAGCTTGTGACTGTTCGTGTTTGAAATGCACCTGATCAAAGCTTAAGGTTATACTGCAGATAAGAGCTATGTGTAGGGCTAGCAGCAATATTATACAATACAAACATAGTTGCTTCTTCTGAGCAGTACTGAAGTTTTGTTAGCGTTTCTATTACGAAAAGCTCGTTTGATATCTTTAGACGTGATTTTTTCCAGTTTAATCTTCAAAGTCAATCATAAATCAAATTGATACTGAGTACTTGCGCAAGTTTGTGCTGCTCCCATACTTAGAAAATCAGAGAAGATCTTAAATGAGCTTGAATAGCAAGCAAAAGTCACTTTTCCAACTGGCAACCATAGAACTCTACTCCAACGAGACAAAGAAAAGGGTAACAGCAAGAAAATGACAAAAGCGCATTTGCGTCTGATGCCTTAGATTAGTGGATTTTAGTTTATCCAACGAGAAAGTTTTTTTGCAAGATTCAAATGAAATAAAAATGAATTGAAGGTCGCAAACGAGAGGTTGCCCACTCTAGGATAAGCATTTGGTGCATTAATAGTGATAAACTTGCGCAAACAAATTTTAATGAATTCCTAGATGATTTTGTTGTGAAAAGGCCAGGACAAAACCTTTTTAATTGTTTACTGTGCACTGTTCAGCCTTACTCATTTCGATGATTGTAGCGTTTTGTACGTATTTCAATAATGACAGCTTAAGGTAAGGTTAAACCGTCCCAGCGCACGGGGGATAGGCGTAGGCAGGGGGGCCTACATGGCCATGCCCCCCAAATTTTTTAGAACATATAGTCATTTTGTGCTTTCAGAGGCAGTATCCTATAAACAAAATACTGTTATTCGCCTAAAATCAAACATTTTGCCCACCCCCCAAATTCTTTTGGCCACCCAATTTTTTGGGCTGGCTACGTTACTGCACGGGGGAGCATTGGTGGTCTCAGCCCCTCCAAATTTATATTTGAAGCACTATAAATCAGTGGAGATTTTATCAAATTTTCAGTTGCGTTCGATTCTTAGCAGTCTGAAAAAACACGCGAATGTGAACGTAGCATCTGCAAACCACTTAGGTACGTTTTGCGCCTGTAACTAACAATACGTTCAAGGGTGCTGCAACTTAGCTAAGAGTATACGCAGCTTATTGCCTTCATGCAATTGCGAAAAATTAATTGAGCACAATGTACTTTTGTGCATAGCAAGACTGCTGGTGAATTGACGTAGGAAGCAGACGATACAAGTCAAGTGGGGCACTTGCTTTTCGAACTCTTTCAAGATAACCAACGAGAAAGGACAATGGGGACTTAGTCCGCATTTATTCGCTGTTGAGTTTTCAGTTCAGCTGGGCACCTCAAGAGCTGGATGCACTATGGTAGATATGGTTGTGAATCACCTAGTGCTTGCTGATGAATATGTGTGTTTGTTCCCAGCTTACGTGGTCTTCAGCGCGTAGGCGTAGCCAGGGGGGGCAAAGGGCCATGACCCCCCAAATTTTTAGAAAAAGATAGTCATTTTGTGCTTTGAGAGGCGTTTTTCCAAACAAAATGGTGTTATTCGGCAAAAATCAAACATTTTTCCCTCCCCCAAATATTTTGCCCCCCAAATTTCTGGGATGGCTACGCCACTGCTTTAGCGCCTTTGTGAATATTTTTTGTGATTATGCAGCTGAAAATGAAATCGTAACAAGACAATCGGTGTGGTTTTCATCCTAAAAATTTAAACAACCTGCAGCACCAGTGCAGCAATCAAGCTCTCTGCGCAGTTCATAACAGACAATTTAAAACTGAAAACGCTTTGTAGGAACAAAAAACATTTTCCTTTGCTCAGTGCTCTACTGCAGTTAAAAACACTCTGCTTCGTTCCTATTACATGCCAGTGTATGCCTGCCAATTGTAGTGCAAGTACACACTAACTAATATTAAACACCTCCGCGTTGCCTTTGACAATACCCGTCGAATTTTGCTTTACACCCCCAGGAAATTAGGTGGTGGCCAACATCAATCTATTTCGTCAGAACATTTGATGCCTTGATTAGAAACAATTTTTATATTTTCGTTCAACGATGCACATCTTTATTCCCAACTTTTGCACCCACTCATTTCAATTAGATGATTCTTGTTGCAAATCTCCTTTTCTCTCCCTGTGTCCCTTCTGTATGACAATGACCGAATGCAGAGTTGCTTGCATGGGCGTCGGAAGGGGGGGCATGGGGGGCCAAGCGCCCCTGGATTTTGAAATTATTAGCAAAAAAAGGTTGTTTTTTCAATTTCGAAGGGTGAAAACCAAATTTCACAACTTTTGTCCCCCCCTGGAAAAAATCCTTCCGACGCCCATGGTTGCTGGTGCTTTGTTTCAGTGCTCGTTTCACTTCTGTATCGACTACGTGTACCATGTAACACCGACCCTGTGATACGTTGTGTATCAGCACTTTTGTACCCTTGCCTTCTTCTGACTGACGTGATGTAGACCTTGTGTTTGAGCCCCATGAAAATACAGGTAATGGTGTTTTCTTAAACTTTCACATGCCTCACGCAATTATGCAGCTGCCTTTATATAGCTTTTCTCTAACAGTCATTGTAAGTAACTGATAAGGCTGTATTATTTTGTTCGCGGTAATAATGCAAAAGAATCCGCACAGAATTCTCTTTGGAAGAGGCCTAACATTGAATTAAGCAAAACTGTTTGATTTTATTTGCAAAACATTGATAAGTCTTAAATAAATGTTTGCTGCATACTTTGAAGTAAAGTTAATTAAAAGCACACATGGAAGACCGAGTCTGTTTTATCAGGTCTCGAAACCTGCGTACGTCACTGCAACCCCGTGATAGCTGGGCTGATTACGGTTAAATTGCCGGGGAAAGGTCCAAACGAGTTTTTTCTTATGTTGGGTCGGGCTACGGTAGTGTTTTTCTTACGTAAATACCAGCAAAGTGAACGGAAAAATTCTTTAAAAGATTGTCCTTAACTCTACAAACACTGCAGAAAATAAGCAATTTCGATTACCGATAAAAAAGAACGGAAATTCTTAGAACCGTTTGCGCAAAAAGTGTGGGATGTAATCTTCTATTTGCCGTTTGCTGGGTCTGTGAGTCCGGACGCGTGCTATACAACAACTTCTAAATGTATTTTTATCGTCCTCGTTGCAAGAAAAACTTTCAAAATGCTGTCTGTTTTTGGAAATATTCCTGATACTCTTTCAAAGAAATCACCCCCGCACTATTCACGGACGCAATAATCGCTGAGCTCATGATATTGTGATCTCATCGCGTTTGAACTCAGTTGCCCCTTTTTGTACGTGTCGCGTTGCACGCGTGTTTCGCATAGTTCAACCTCTGGCGCTTCATTCATTGACTTTTTGCTGACGATGGACACGGTTGTTTTCGAGCGTCCGGGTGATTTCACTTTCATACCTGTGCTTTTCTTGTCGCCATTTACACTGCAGTTTCGCAACACCTTCGATTTTTTCCTGGTTAGTGAAATCGTTTCGCAACCTCCTTTGGATCCGCGTTACGTTTGGAATAGTGTTCAGAGCCTTCGCTTCGACTTGTGACACTCGTGTCTGCGCAGTTCATAGCAGAAAATTTAAAACTGACAAACGCTTGGTAGGGACAAAAAACATTGTCCAAGTCTGAATGTCGGCTAAAACTTATTTCTTCTTGCTCTAAATTATCCATCTGCGGCGATGTCAAGAACAACAGCAGATCCATAGAGGCATTTTTTTACAGATACTCAAAACTAATCACCCCCAAGTACCGGTTGGCAAATGTGAAACTAGCAATTTTAAATTGTTATAACGCGAACGATTTAATTATTATGCATAGCTTGTGCTATTGAATTTCGTTTAAATAAAAAGGAAGATTGTGGAGAATTTCAGTTAACTCTAAACAATCTAAGTCAGCCCTGCGCGATGTTTCCAATCTTTTGAATATTGTGCAGCTGGTAAATATAGCAAGAAGCATTCGTAGCTATGTAACTTCATATCGCGTGAAAGTTGCACCACATAGTGCTTTCAATGCTTTCATATCACAACATCGAATTACTGCGAGAAAATAGAAATCATTGTATCTTTTGTGGGAAATTATTGCAGAATGGTTCGTGCAGATTTGGTAAATGCCCTTAAACTCATTGTTTCCAGGTGCTGTACGCTTTCCACCATGGGCGTCCGCAGGGGAGATGATACGGCCATTTGCCCCCCCCCTGGAAATTGGGACTTGGCACCAAAATTTTTTAGAAAACATGCAGTTAGTAGCTTAATTCCAACTAATTGATTTGATTCTTGCAAGTAGCCTACAGCTTATTTGCCGGTATGACAGTCTGCACATAGAAAGTCGCATTTTACTCTATAATCGCATTTTATTCTGTCAATGAGTGATCGAACTTTGCAGTATCCTTTTGATTGATGGCGTGCCATGCCACAATGCTTTTGCATTTTACCTAGACTCGACCAATTTAGGAATTGGCGCCCTACTCCGCAGTAGTGTTGTGACTTCGTGTCTGGTCTATGGACTTCGTGTCTGGTCATAAACAAATAAATTAAATTAAAGGTACACTGTTCTGGTGTCATGCAGTGATAAGCTTGCAGTCCACTCACATCCGCTCACTTGCCTGCAGAGGCAGGTTACGGTCTTGCAAAGGGATTTTTTCTACTGTTGGTCTTTACTGCGTAACAATAACATGTCAACGAATCTTCAAATGTTCACTCCAATTTACCGTAATAGGCGCTTTGTTGTGACTGTTGAATCAGTAGCGTAGCCAGCCCAAAATTTTTGGGGGGCCAAAGATCTTGATTTTAGGCTAGCAACAGTATTTTTATGAGATACCGCCTCTTAAAGCACAAAATGAATAGATTTTCTAAAAATTTGGGGAAACATGGCCCCTTTGCCTCCCCCCTGGCTACGCCTATATGTTGAACGCATACATCTCGGCAGGTAATGCAGCGAGACAGTGACTGCTGATAGCGGTGGGCGAATTGCGGGTCGCCGACATATTTTGCGTGGCTCTTCTAGATGAATAGCAATATCTCAAATTGATAGAGTTGTTGCCTCACATTTAACATTTGTTTCATTTATCAATGTGTTTACACAAGTTCGTGAAGTTAGTCACCAGCAGTGTTCCCTTAAAAAAATTGTACATTGAGCAAATATTTGTTTTAGTGCGCATGCAATTTTACAAACCATGCAGACACACAACCAGTGAAACGTTTCGACAGGGCTCTGCGATGCATATACGATATTAAATTTAGAATGTTGCAAGTGCGCAAGAGTGAGATTTCACTGCGCAAATGCTCTGGTAGTTCTGCGCAGTTGCGCACCTTAAGAGGGAACACTGGTCACCAGGGAGTCTGCCCGATTTGATAACAATGACAGGGAACCTAAATCGTAAGTTAGACTACTTAAGTTCCCACAAGAAAATTAAAATTTTTCAAAGACAAATATTGTCAGAAGCATTCTGCCACTTTGTCAATGTCAGAATGCGAACGAATATTTTTCGCGAAGACGCAATTGAAGACCATAAAGTGGAAGAATACTAAAATAAATTGTAAGACTACTGGAGGAATTCCAAGCCAGATTTGAACATTGCCAAGAGTTAAAACCATGCTTTGCATTCCTTGTAAATCTATTCAATGTTAATGTATCGGTGATGGCTGTCCAGTTAGTTAACTGTTTGTTACAAACTTGTCTGCTGTAGAAGTAAAACTGACCGAAACGCAATAAAATCTGGCTAAAAAAACATTACTCAATTTAGTCAATGCCACTCTGCACTAAAATACCAGTGTATAACTCATTTCTGTGAATAGCACCACATATTGCTGTGAACGCTTTGTTCTCTGTAATGAAGTTCGCAAAACCATCGTGCAACCCTGAAAAATAGCACTTGGGAGAATTAATTCGTACAGTTTTAACAACGTACTGTCTAGATTTTCGGGGACTATAAAATCAAACAAAAACTTAATACTGACAATTACTCTACATCATTTAATGTAAAACTTGCATTCCTTACCGTATGTCTATTGACACTGCAAACTGGTTTTGCGGCTCGCTTGTGTTTATGGCTTTCTGCATATGACTCTTCCATTGAACACGTTTGCCCATCCCTGGTTTATATTATGTGTAAAGAAGCATTGTAGCCAACAAAGCGCATTTTTGCAACCAATTCTCCCTCTAAAGGTGCACAAATACCCAGTACTATCAATCCATTTGCGCAGCGAAATCTCATCTCGCGCACTTGCAACATTCCAAAACATTGGAAAAGCACGAAAACAAGGATAAGCTATTTGAACTAAATGTGTAGTTTGTTCGTACTTTCATAAGATTTTACACTATTGTAAAAATTCACGAAGTTTGTAATTCATTTAGAACTCTGCTAACTCAGTCTTAATATATCCATGCTCACTAAAACAAACATTTGCTCAATGTAAAGTTTTCTTACAAGGAAAACACTGCATGCAACTGTTGCCGTAACATTGGATATTTTCTTTTTTGTCTACGTCAATTTGCGTTGCATCGCCAACAACCTGAGAAAGATAAGCAAAATGTCGACTTTGCTCATCTCCTGGAAAAATTTCTGCGGACGCCCATGGGGGTCAGTAAAAGTATTGAGGAAAATGCAAACTTATAAAAAACAAAAAAATCTTCACCAATATGTTTGTTTCTGTTCAGCAACAGTGTTGACCTCAAAAATAATAACAGAGTAGGGTGTAGAAAATAATTCTGAATATTGCGGGTGCGTTAATAGCTGCAATATATTTGCTTCAACTAGAAGATCTTGTTTTTCATGAAATTCCCTATGATACTGTGATGAAAAGTTAGCTCCGCACCCGTTGCTGCCTTTTTGAAAGAACAGGGGAAGCACCGCCCCCCGCTCTCCGTGCGTCCCTGAGAATAGCTGAAAGTACACAATTATAACTAATGTACTCAACGCTGTTGCCCATTTGCAATTAGAAGTTTGAAAAAGCAGTCGGGATTTATTTAAGCATCTAACAAATAAAAACCATTATAATTACCTTCAGAACCACATCAAATCCATTTCAACATGAAGTTTGTCAAACCATCAAAGATCACATCATTTCCTAAACATCAGATCTGTTGTCGTAACAACATACTATTAAGCATGGACCGAGTTTATGGGGGACGGGGAGACACGTCCCCCTAACTTTTGGACAGGGGGGGACATAATATATTTCCCCCCCCCAACATTTTATGATGAAAGGTAATGTAGTTGCGCAAATTTCATGGTAACATTACTGTTGGAAACATTTCCCCAGCATAAAACCAGGGAATAAATGAGAAAAATGAGCACTATCATTGGATTTTCTGTAGACATAGTACAGGCTACAGATTTCTTATGTAAATTGTATTCTCATGATTGTTGGAAATCATGTTGGTTAATTTGAATTACCGAATCGGTGTGCACATGAACTTCGCTCAATCAAGAATTCCTGCGCTGGTCTGTAGCCTGCAATCAGAATACGATTGCCACCAGGCGCGTAGCTATGGGGGACAACGGGGAAATGCCACCCTCAATTCCAAAGTTTTCAGGTTAATAAAATATTTGAAATATAAGCCAAAGAAATACTTCAGTGAAAATAAACGAAACAGCCTCAAGGAACCTACCTACTTCAGCTTTTAGTCGAACACAAACTTGTATCTGACCTTTTGTAATCATAATCGATGACCGCAAGTAAAAACAATTGGAGTAACGATTTTCGCAGCTGTTTTTGGCGCAACAGCTTGCTGTATCCCACCTAATGGTTATGTAAGCTTCATTTCAAGACCATCGCAAATTCCTCTCTGATAACCGTGACGTGAGTGTTACTAATATAACCTATTGTTGTTTCCAGTGTCAACGTAGCCTTAAATCAACATCGTAGATTTTTGTTGTTGCACAGTTCTAAAACTAGATGCGTGAATATTGCGGTGATATAAATTTTATATTTCTTGAAGCTCAAACTTTGGCCAAGAAGCGATTCAGTTTCAACGTCTTCTTCATTGCTCTATAGTAACTGTTTAGCCACAATAGCATTCATTTCAGATATTTATTCGTGATGACATGTACTGTGACGGTTCAATCACAATTATGTGGAGCACATTGGCGATTCTAAGGGAGGCCTGGGTGGGCCATAGCCCTCCAGATTTTTGTTTGGTCCCTCCAATATTTTGCTCAATTTCCCGTTCAAGTTCGTTTGGTTGACATATGGGCTACAGAAAATAACTTTCGGCCAGCAATATTTTAAACGGTAATTTACGAACCCTCTAGCCTGCATTCAATATTTCCCAAATGCATGATAAGCTGGGTTGTTATTTTTGACGGCCGGGTAATTAGAATTGTTTAAGACGACACACCAGTAGTTGCTCGGATCCTGCGTGAAATTTAGTCAGGCCGCGGTCGTGGTGTTGAAAAATTCATTTCGAAACTAAGAAACAGTCGTAGAAATGGGAAGATTGATCTGTAGTGTATTTCAGTGTGAGATGGAACTGGATTATATTACTGTCAGCTGATTGCTGCTTGTCCCAGTAGCAAAAGGTTTTGAAAGCATAAAGAATTGGTTTCATTTATTTTATCCGAACTTATCCTGGCTGCAGTATTGCGTTCTGCTGCCTTGTGCATATGACTTCGAAGCATCTTACGTAAGTGTTTCGTGACTACAGTTTTAACTCCACCCATAAATGTCCTGCAACCTCATAGAATTTTGTACAGATTTTCTGTAATGATTCAAGAGCAATTTTTTCGGGTATTTCAGCTCTTTGCCCCTGAGGTCAAACGTTTCTATCAGAAAAACACTTGTAAGAATTTGCAAATCATATTCATTTAGAGAAAATTATTTAAAACATGAAATAACTTTGGCAAAGAATTTGCTTCGGAAGGAGTCGAATCTGCCTACATCGCTCGAACAATTTTTTTCATTTATAACTTAAAAAATCTGCGTTTACTTAAAAATCTGCGTTTGATTGTTACTGGTATAGCTGCAGCTCTTCCCGTCACCAGCGCTTCATGCGAGAGAAGTTTTTCAAAAATGAAAGTAGTGAAAACATTGCTCAGAAATTCCATGACCAGTAAAAGATTGGGTAACATTAATCTACTTTCAGTTGAAAGATACGAGCTGAAAAAATATATTTAGATGATTTCGCTGATGAGTTTGACAGTCGACATAACAATCGAAGAATTAAGTTACATTGACGTGATGATGATATAAAATTCTAACATAGACTGTGCAGGGATCTTTGTGAGAATTATATTGCTCATTGTCTCTTTGTCTGAATCTCTTTAGGTTTAAAGTTAGTACGTGTTTCGCTTATTACAAGACAGTCATAAATCAACGCAGGGTTGAAAACTCAGCTTTTGAGGATCAGTCAGAGGAAAATTTATTGTGAAAACTAGAACGACTTTATTGGGAATATTCTGCGAAATAAGTTTTGCGCTGTTCCATCTTGCTATGAGGTACACGCTCTAAACGCCGATGCACACCTATCTGCGGCGCTGCTTTGCTACTTTAGGTGCAACTGGTGACGAAACCTCGCCGCTGTTAACTGCATTGTGCATTGAATAGTCCTCACTCTATCCATGCTGCAGATGGGCATTACACTTGTGCACCTGGGCGCAAATCTGTTATAAAATGTGGGGGGGACAGCTTGATTTAAAACCAATATAGTCATCGGGCCTATGCGGAAGTGAAATTATGTAAATACAAATTCCCAATTTTGTTTTTAGAAGTGTTTTCAAAGCAACACTAATCACGCTTTGCTTTATCCCTACAACTGATTCAGAAATTAATAAACTTAATTTTGTTGTAGGACATGGTACTGTAGTTCAGCTTTGTTGCACTACTATCCGACTATGACACAAACAAGCAAAGCAATATAGTAGAACACATCAATTGGGTTTTACCAGAGCTGTCAGTTGGAGTGCACAAAATGGTGAATCGCATTGGTCGCACGTGCATATCACTCTTAAGTTGAACACATCGATTATCATGCATTTTATAAGTGTGGGTTACAGCGCGATTTGATGTCTTGTTTAAGTTGCTTAACCTTAAAAATATGATAAATTGCAAGGTACAATATATATGTTGCAAGGTATGGTAGCTAAATATTTTTATTGCATATTTCTGCTCTTTAAAATGCTACAATTCTTTAGCTACTGGACATCATGCATGCAGCCCCACTCCTAGCCAAATCGCCGTTGATATCCGCTTACAGTAGCAAAAACTGTTTGGCCAAACTTAACGTACTTTACAATATGATTTACAATTTATTTTAACTGCTGGTGGGTGGAGGATGTATCCTTTCAACCTCCCCTTGGCAGCCCCTGCATGCTGTTGGGTACCCTTTCGATTGTCCAAACATCGATTGTCTAATACCCTTTCCCAACATCAATCAACTCCCAAGCAGAACTATCCAAGCCAACCAGAGATTTCAAGATATCCAAAAGAAAACAAATCAGAAGTCTTTCTGAATATATACCCATATACCAATCTGCCCACAATATGATTTCTGCATGCCTAATCATCAGTGGCGTAATTGAAGGGGGAAAGGGGGCGAGCCGACTCCTGGCAAGCTAAATGTAAAAACTAGGCCCTCTTTAGTTGACATTTTGATATTTAGTATTCGTTAGGTTGTTGTTTTTTGCGTTTTTCGGTGTGTTTTCGTTTTTTTAGCTAGCACAGACATCCACGGCATCCAGAGATTCATTATCATTTCTTAACTTTTTTCTGAGTATTGGCTAGTGGGCCCTCTACTACCGTAGAGTCTACGGTGACCAGTAGGCCCCCTTCGGCTAAACTTTGCCACCTCTGGCTCAAACCTGCAGTTACGCCACTGCTAATCATCTGGTCACCAGGCCCGTAACTAAGGGGAAGGGCTTCGACCCTCTGGAAAAACTTTCTCCCCCCCCCGAAAAACGTCTTGGACATACTGTATGCACAGCCATTGTTTTCGTTGTTACATGCTATCAATGTAAAATTTGGGCCTCCCTCAGAAAATTATTTGTCCCCCCTGGTGTTCCAAGTTGGTTACGGGTCTGCTTGTGACTGTTGCCTTGTGACTTCTGTCAGTTACGCCACTCATTTCAGTCCAACCACAATCAAATTTTAATAAGCGAAATTAACGTCAAAAGTTTTATTCTAGAGTTATACATCCATAACGACACGAAAATATATTTGAGATTAAACAGAAATCAAAATGAACCATGGTGAATTGGCAAATAGTACCACGTTTCACCTGAAATAACACGGAAAGAATGTCCAGCAAAACTAGGTGTTACGTAGACTCATAGGTGGCGGACCTCAAAGGGCGCATAGGTCTAAGCTCCCCCCACTTGTTTTCTGGGAGGTCTGGCCCTCCCGCTTTTAAATTTTGCCTAAATAAGTTTAAGTAACACAATTCGTACTGGGTCCATTGTTGAAGTAAATTGTTTTTGTGTAAGACTAAGAACAACTAGTTACATTTATGTGCTCAAGACAGTGTAATGTATGGTAGATAGGGTGTTGTGTATATAAGGGTAGTTGAGGGCTTATCTAATATTGAAAAAAATTGCTTGAACATGCTGACAAAACTTAATGACGTGATAATTCAGTGCTTGTGGCGTGACAGTTGCCAATTCAAATCATAAAAATGTTCTAGTTTTTTTGACGTGCACTTGTTCCCCCCACTTTGAAAATAGTTCCTCTACACATGCGTAGGGTACGTGTAAAGCAAATGTTTCACACTTGGATGAAAACATTGCTACATTGTGGGCATGGGCGCAATTTTGTTGCAAAATGTGGGGGGGACAGGTTGGTGTGAAACCAATATATTCATCCGGTCGATGCTGATGTGCAGTTTTATCAATACAGATTCCCAATCTGGTTTCTAGGGGTGTTTTGAAAGCAACGCTAATCACGCTTTGCTTTATCTTTTTAACAACAAATTTTACTAGGTTTAACGTCTAATTTTAATGTATGAAAGTAATGCCAAAAGTTCCATTCTAAGAGTTATATTTGCATATGGAAACGAAAATATATTTGAGATTAAACAGAAATCAAACTGCACAACGGTGAATTGGCAAAAAAGTACCAAGTTTAACTTGCATTAACACGAAAAGAATGTCCAGCTAAACTCGGTGATACGTACCTGTAAAGTAAATGTTTTGCACTTGGATGAAAACATTGATGCACTTAGGGTTTGTTTAAACTCAGGCAAATCAAATCACTTGCGAACCCATGCATTCAACAAAGGCACAAAGTGGAAGAGTCAGGGAATAAATATCTTTTGGACTGGTTGGTCACCATTGTCGTGACGTTATAAGAAATGAGGCTGAATGTCAGGGCCGGCCCTTAACCGATTGCTTCCAATCGGGCCCCGCGATACGTCTACGCAAACTTACACTTTCTATTGAAGCTGCCTGTGTAGTGCTGCGCGTGACCCACAGTTTTTTAAGCACGGGACCTGTTGCCAACGTATGTCGTAGTGAACTGCGCGATTCGTTCTTTTATCTTCACATTTATCTCTGTTTTTCCGTAATGTATAGCCTAGTTTTTTTCAGTAGCAGCTAATTAAGAGAGAGGGGGCTAAGTTTCGAAGCTGGAAGTTGTTTTTGTTGCGGTTATAATCGTTTCGTATTCGGCAGGTCAAGTTTCAATAGTTGCTGGAAAATACGGTTCAATATGATTGGATAGTTATTGCTGTTTCAACAGTTAGTGCTCCTTGTCTTCTGAAAGTTTAGTTCTCAATTGCAAATGTGTGCTACTAAGTCAGTCCTATTCAATTTCCCTCTCGTAAAAATCCGGTGAGGCGACCTGCATTGGACAAAACGTTTGAAATAAACCTAGTTTTAATTATGCGAACTGAATGTCTATTACAGGCGCGCAAAAAACAACCGGTTCCTTAAAAACTAACATAATTTTAAAAAAAATATATTAACAGTAAAGCCATTTGCAAAGCAGCAGGAGTGACAGTTTTACGTTTAAGCAAAATAAGGCTCATCGATGTTCTTAATAGTGAGAGTTGCATAATGAAGCACTAAGGAAACATGGATTATGACATCAGTCTCACATAGATTGACATCTTAATTTCAGAGATTTAGTCAACAAATTGGAAGTTGCTAAAAATCTGAAAAGGTTCAAAGGTGAGGCCCCGCAAAAGTGCTTCCAATCGGGCCTCGCACTTGCTGAGACCGGCCCTGCTAAATGTGTAGCCCAGCGTGGTCCAACTGCTTTTGACCTACCTACAGGCCATTTTACAAAAACGTGACAACTTGCGGGCCACGTCGACAAAATGATGTATAAAACAACAGGGTTCACAAGATTTGAAACTAACAAGAAGATAAGTGAGTGCGTCGTTGAAATTATTACAAAATAGCCAAT
>JGI24158J21664_10002991_pt1 | contig 20930 bp, 13 predicted proteins | sample Ectturendosymbi3_FD_21664 | JGI IMG/M metagenome (IMG submission 21664) | reverse complement strand
CATAAGGTGTTCCACTACTATACGGCTAGGTTTTAAGTTACATTTACAATGTTGTAAGTGCAACCGATACTGCAATGCAGGTAATCTCTGTAAAGGCAAATAAATTCTCGGTTTTGCTCACTGCTGGAAAATCGGGCATATTTCCAAACAAAGTGCCCAAATCGCAAAGATAATTTCGGTGACAGGTGGGCTGCCAGAAACAGTGGCGTGCAAAAGTCTTGTGATGCCCGGAGCGGATACTTAATTGCAGGCCCTATCAAATTCTAGCATTCAGGAATGTGAGAAACACAAGCAAAGCAAAACTACTTCCCCAGATTTTTGCCACGTGCAAGGATTACACCACAAAAACGTGATCTTGAGTGAGAATTGAAGAGAATCTGTGCAAGTCTCGCACCACGTTACGCAACAATAGAAAGGATTTGAACGTTGTAAGCAATGATGACAAAAGGAGAACTCAGAAAGGCATTCAAATTCTCAGATCTGGGGGTTTTGTCACCAGAATACCTTTCTACGTTTTTCTTAAGATCTGGGGTATCTTAACAGATAAATTTGCATGAAAACCAGGACAACAAACTCTTTGAAAACAGAAACAGTCAAATCACCAGAAAGGATCACACATGCACAAGCTGGAAACCAAAAAATAACAAATGGTCTGAATGGTAGAGTGAGCAAGAGATACAATGAAAATATAAAAACATGAACTTGTCACTGATTCTGAAAGCTAATGAGGAAGAATTCTTGTAACTTGTGATTAAAGAATCACGAGATCATGACTTGTGACCTGCTACTTATTCTGGAGGTAAAAATGCGGGCGAAACCATCAGTTGTATTCTGTATGCACCTTCCGTACTATGGTNTTCTGTTCAAATCTGGGGGCTTTTAGTAAGTCTGTATGGGATTTGGGGTTTTCACGTACTATCATCGACAACCCTGGTTATAAAACNTTAGTGCAAGGCACAAGATGTTTGCATGGCAGAGTAANGTTTTAGAACGCTGGTGNTCTGCTAAAAAATAATACGTTTTTCAACGCCTCGCACTTGGTGCAGAAAGTGTTATAACAGCCGCCAATGACGACCTTTCTGNAAAAAATTGACTGCATTATTTTCGTTTTTTGAAACAATTGAAAGCAAAGAATCTATCGCAAAATCGTCACGCATGATATTGTCCTGGGACACAATCTGCATTGCCTGACGCTAGGCGTATGAGGCACCCTCGAAATATAACGCGTTCCTTAATCATAAATCCAACTTTGAACCAGGAAGTTCAGCAGGCCTCTGTTTTTGTTCACTGTACTGTCCGCTTTGTTTTTAAGGTGCTTTTAATAAAATGATAATCAATTTACGAATTGTATAAACGCAATGAATTTAATAATTTTCAACAATGCGTCTCTGCCATTCTCGCACCCCACTTGCTAACATTTACATCACTAGTTTAGCAACGCAGACTCTAAGAGACAATCGAGAGATATTTTCAAGGCAGCAAGTCGCAGATTGAACATAGACTAGAAGGAATTGACCAGCCTAAAAAGGGGGAAGGGAGAGGGTGTAAAGCCTTAAGAGATAACGATGGAATTGTTTCAGCTCTCTCTCGTGTCACTTAATACATTTTCATGTCCCCTCAAGCAAGTTTCCATCAGATACATGCAGTACAGTATGTGTTAGTAGCCTGAAAATACGAAGAAGAATCCTGAGCATTTTATTAAAATATAATTATCGTAATTTAACTCTTTAGGTGCCCCCTACTTGGATTCCCGAAGCCGCCGCCCCGTTCGCCCCTTCTCTGCCCTCTGACCCAGGCGCGTAGCCAGGGGGAAATGGGGCAATTGTCCCCCGCTAATCCCGAAAGTTGCGTCAAAATTTTCAGGTTAAAAAAGCTTTTGGGTGTGTTGTGTAAGCCAAAGAAATACTTCAGTGCAAATCAACATAATTGCTTAAGGAACCTGTCCTTCTTCAGCATTTAGTCGAACCTCATCCAAGCAATATGGTTTACTAATTGCCCATGATTAGTCAAGCGTTGTGTACAGTATAAATGCTGGAGAACAAATATCAAGGCTGACCTTTACACCTGAGGCTTGCTCCCAGTAGAAATTTATGATAATGAATTCAAACGTGTATATAAGCGCTTGCAATCACTACCCGAAAGCAAAACGAGGAGTAACGCTTTTCGCATCTATTTCTGACGCACCAGTTTGCTGTATCCCACCTAATGGTGGTGTAAGCTTCATTTCAAGACCATGGCAAAATTCCTCCCTGATAAGGTTGACGTGCTACGGACACTGTATAATTTACCCTTGTCTGCAGTATCAGCCGTAGCCTTAAATCAGCGCTCGTCAAACTTTCGTTATGGTGGTCGAAAACGTCTTTTCAGTCGCAAGCAAAGGCTCATGCTTGTTTTTGACCGCCAAATTTCGAAATAGTGCTGTATTCAGGTACTTGTTATATGACAATGCTGTGATAATGACACAAACTGTAATGACAAAAACAATGCGTAGTTACCGTCACAAAATCAATGATCCATAGTTTTTACAGTAGCCATCGATTTAGCCCATGCAACCACAACATAGAAAATGTTGCGCGACACACTAAAAACTGCTAAACAGCCCACAATTGGGCCGAGACCCACAGTTTGCCGACAAATACCTTAAATGAACATCGAAGATTTTTGTTTTTGTACAGTTTTATAACTAAAAGCGTGAATATGGTCGTGATATACGCTTCATGCTTTGAAGCGCAAACGTTGTCTTCAAAGCAATCCAGCTTCAGTCATTTTTGTCACGCATTTACGCCATAGATACAGTACTGTTTAGCAACAAGAGCATTAATTGGAGATTTTTATTTGTGATGATTAAACGTGTACTGTGACTGTTCAATCACAATTATGTAGAGCCTTAACGTTTTCATCAATCATTTCCCATTAAACTTGCTTGCTAGTAAAAAAGTTTTGTCAAGCAATCAGAGTCCGACCTACACATATTCTGAAGGTGTTACAACTTTTGCCAGTTGGCCATCCTACAACAAATGTGCAATCATTCAGCTCCCACAGGAAGAGTCAGCAGCAAAATCTTAACGTAAGGAGGAAGATTCTTCTAAAGTGCTGAGGGTATTGACACTACCATTACCTAAAAATAGCTTGCAATCTGTTTTCTCGATAAAGCGCATGTGACTGAAATGAAACTAAATTGAATTTTTCCCAATCGATTGGCATTTGTTCATTAAAAAGTAATGGATTTAAAAAGAACTTCACCTGCTTTCGCAAGAATGGCTAGATTAGGTGTTCCCAACCATTCTTGAGCACGACCTGAATCTACGTTTGGTGAACACCTAGCGATTTCAGCTTCAAACAACGTATGAAAAAATAATTATTGTATGGATGACTTTTTTTGGCAGCAAGTTGCTAAGTCGTTTTTAATGTCAACAATCCACTCTTTTCTCAAGGATGTATGCTACAGACAGACAGAATGACAGACACAAGCAGTGGTAACGCTAGAAATACGCAACTCCTGGTGGGATCACCTCGGCGCGACCCATATTTTGACCCTTCGCCACCCTTGTTTGGGTTTCGACCAATATTTTGTGAACCGCTGGGCTAGATCAACGAACCAACCATTGTGTCAAGCTGCAGCGACAAGTATTTCGTAAATTTAGCGCAGAGCCGTATTGATAATCAATTGTATATTCGTTTTCTTAAATACACCTTTTGTGCAGACTGAGGTGGGTCAAAGATATGCAAGCTTGTTTAGATGACATGTGCAACTTTCCCCAGTTTACAATATCGTCTATATGATATTTGTAAAATGTATTGTTAACTCCAAACAGCCAGCTGAAAACCTAATCGTTTTTGAGAAGCAAGTTTAGTGCAAGTAGCGTACAAAAATGCTACTGCAGTCGCATTTCATAGCGTTTAATGTCATAAAATCCAAACATTTTTCAAACGCGTTGAGCGACCGTGCAGACTTTATGTTTCCAGCTGCATACGTCAACCAGTCGTTCAAGAATTGGACAAGATCCACATCTTATATGCGCGCAAGTTTTGTAGACCTACTTTGGGAGTCGGTGTCTTAGAGCAAACTTGCTGTTCGGCCTCTATTGAACGTGTGTTGGTGTATGTCAGAAGCGTGTAAATATATAAAGCGCAATCTCGATGGCGTTCACTGTGACATCTTGTTCAACTGCAATATTGGCTGCTGAAAGCGTACTTCTGATCTTGCATTTATAGCATCGAGATTTCACCAGCGTTTTTGCAAGGAAGTATTACGAACAAATGGTGGCTTTCTTCCAAAGTAGAAGCCTGGAACTTTACTAAAAAAAACTTTTAAAACTTTTCAATTAGGCCTACGTGAAAATAGACTGTATTTGCCGGCTGAAATCTGAACATAGTTATTAAGAAAAAAACGCCAGAAAAATGCACGTTTTATGGATAATGCTAGTAAAAACAAGGGGCATTAAATATTTCAATGTTGAGACTTGGATGTTGTTTTCCCCCATCAAAATTTCTGACTACCAGCCTGCACTGACCTCAAACCTGATGGAACTAGAGCACTCCTCGAATGAGGACGAATTCTCTCGATGGTCGCCTGCTTAACCTGGAAACTGTTTTATTAAGAGAACACACATAGGACTTCTCAGTAGACCCAGTTCCACTACTCCACTGAAAGAAACAGTCCTCGGGATAATATATTTGTAAATCCGTTGTTTCTCTTACTTCTTAGTGAGGTCATCAACAAAGCTGTAATGTCACAAGAGAAAACAACCCATAAACTTCTTCGAACTATTACCAAAGCAGATGAAGGAGAATGGAGTTGTCCGTTGGTAGAGAAGGCTCACTTGAGGGACCATCGAGTTGTACAGTTGAATTGTAGAAGAATTTATAGGAAACTTGTAGAATTTTAATAGTCTACAGCAGTGCTTTTTAACCGAGTGAATGTTTCACCCCAGGGTGAATGAAAGAAGAGGGGTGAATGAACGGTGAATGGAATTTCTGTTCTCAATTTTTTGTCTCTTTGATACGTCTGAGAACATGCACTTGTCTTAATTTTTTTACCCAAGGCACATCAGCAATTGTGAAAAAAACGGCAACTGCAAGGGTTCTAACTTTGTATAATCAACTGTGAGAAACGTATCACTGAACTGAGTCTATGACGTATCAGGGATGGAGTTTACCCAGAGAAACCATGTTTTACTTGCTCGACTAAGTGAATCTTGCTGAGCTCTTCATGAGCGTACTGTACTCTTGTGAAAAAGTATCCACGAGAATCGTAGTGCGTTCGAATGTTTCAGACACCTTAACACTCATCAGAGTATCCTTATCCATCGAAGTGCAAGCCCGATCAATCGTAGTACACACAATCTACGATACTGTACTTCTTTGTTACCAGTTTGGTATTGGTTCCAACCTCTAATATGCGCTTATCTCAGTTGATGACTAGATGATGTCAACGAAATACGTAAAAAAGCACTTTGTTTTGATGGGAGTAAATGCAAATATATAGACGAAATCGATCAGGACACGCCAGCTTCGCAATTTTAAGAACCAGGTTAAAGAAAGTTTAGCGCGGAGAAAGAGTTCCCTTGATGAATTGAAAAGCGAAATTGGAATAATGATTTAAGTATGCGTTTTCTCATCCCAGAAGTGAAGAATCGAGCCATGAGCCGTCGACTCAATGCATGTTTTGTAATGTTTAAATATAGCCACCTGTGTTTTAGCCCATTCAAAACTGCGGTGCCATTTACAAAACAAGCTTTGCGTTTGTCAGAACAAGTACATGAATTTTTTCAAGCAGCAGTACCAGGGCCGCAACCAAAGGAGGCAACTTTTGTCCGAAATTATATTGTCCCGCCCGAAATTTTCGAAAACTTTTATAGTTGTTAGGTACAAAATCTACTTGCAATCATTTTGTCCCCTCCAAAAATATCAGCTGGATGCTGAACGGAACGAATATTTGTGCAAACAGTAAAATTCTCTTCATTAGTTGTAAATGACCCTGCCAGTAAAACACCGTCTACACTCCTCTTTTCAAAAAGTGCTTGTGCTGGTGAAACGTAAAAAAGTTTTGTGTAGGTGAATCTGTGATCAATCCATCCACCGGAACATAGTATTTCAAAATACTCACTTATAGACAGACCACCTATCAAGTGAAGTGTGATGGACACTGCATCAATGGTTTAAAGGTATGAAACTAGGGTGCACTACAACGCTGTCAATCGTTGCTTACGAGTGCATATCGTCCATTTGAAGGCATTTACAGCGGACATGTGCAATTCATACTTGATATTGCTGTCAAAGAGATCGAGTATTTGTTGAACATTTTTTTGCAAACTAATGAGAAACAAACGAATTTTTCCAGATTATGCAGCCACTTTTTGCGTCAAGCGAATAGAAAATCCTGCTTCATCGGTAATACTGTTTTAATCATCAGTTTTTAGCGGCAAATATGTTGGTGTCCGAGACATTCTTTTTTCCACCTCCACCTCCACCTCCGACATGTGACATGTTTTTGACGAAAGTGGAAACTCAGTGTTATGATGAATATACTGCTCTTCTGTGGTTTGAGATTACGTGGGTTGGAATCGGTTTGTTGACGAAGTACTTGTTGTTGAAGCGGTATCTGTCTTCAGACACGTGAAGAAGTAAGTTGTAATATGTTTACATCCAAAAAAATCTTATGCTACAGCTGGTTGTTCGACTTCATTTGCTATAAAATCTGTCGACATACACGCCAAAAAGACGTCACGTAGAAAAAAAAACGTCATGTATTAACCTAAGCAAAAAGTACGATACGGTGAGCTTGAAGATCAGGATCATAGCTGTTTTCAATATTTATTTTCATCTCTAGTCAAAATTGCATGCAGTATAAATTTTTGTTTTAAATGTATATACGTTGGTTTTAATTACAGAAATGCTTTGTCAAAAAACAAACTACAAGGCATGGCTACAGAAATTTCTCCCTTAATATATATTCACACTACACTGATATCGAAACCTCTCCAGCCAGACACATTGTGTCTTACTCAGCATTGGGATAATATTCCCAATATATTTGGTGTAAAATAACAATGCAATGAAGTCTTTTGAGGTTTCAAAACACTGAATGCTGGGAAGGCTGGCGATTGCAAAAAAAATTCGACTCAATGCTGAAAGCCTTGAATCGCGAAAGAGGTTTTTGATTTACCGTGTGTGCATAGACTCAAAAGGCGGGATCTGTGAGGGCTGCCGACCCGCGGCTTGAAAAATTTCCAGGCAAATTCTGTTTTTAGGGCAAGCGCAAGTTGCTCAAAAATCCTGAATGATAAAAAATATTTCAATACAGTGAAAATTTTCAGGGCAACTCTGTTTTTCGGGGCTAGTGCAAATTGCTCAAATATCCTGAATGTGAAAAGTATATTCAGTACAGTGAAAATTTCCGGCTAAACTCTGTTTTTCTAGGCAAGCGCAAAGTTGTTCAAAAATCCTGAACGGTGAAAAATTATTCAATACAGTACATTCAGTGTGTATTCACTAGGTGGTGATCCGTGTAATTTGGGCTAGCTCAGTGCGTTATCTGGATCAAAGTCGTGACTGGTTATAATGACTTTGATTTCCACCAAGTCCCCGTTTTCTGTAAAAATCGAACAATCTGATGTCGGTAGGTCAAGAGCTCGATATAAGATTTCGGTAACTCTTTCATTGTTCGTTTTCGAGTTTGCGCTGGGTAGAGGTGCAATGTGGTAAGATAGATTTTTGTGATTAACAGGAGTTTGAATGCCAGGTTTCGTGCTTCTTTAGAACTGTTTAGCTATCAGTTGCAGCATTGATCTTAACATCAAATTTAACCTGACTGGCTGAGCTAGGAAAATTTTGAAGTTGTTTTGTGAACGCAGTGAGTAATTTGGACCAATCCTTAAAGTGTTGCCCTAATCAACGATAGACGTGTTCCCCTAAACAAGATTGAACGTTGTTATGCCAACAAGGTATTTGAAAATGACACTGAGTGTCGTAGACACCTTTGCTAAGAGGAAATATAGGCACAGGTATTATGTTTAAAGGACAGAAATGCCCTGCATCTTAAATGAAGCAGTCAGTGGCATTGCTTTCATGCATTGCATTAAAGTTTAGTACTTTATGATCCAGTTTACTAAACGACTGTACATGGTTTCTTTATTCGAATGGAAACGAGTTTCACACATAACATCGTACAATACTGTACATGGTACAATCACAGTATACGAATACGATGCAATAGGTTACGTTTAGGCACACAGGCACATGTATTTTGAGTGCGTGTTTCATTTCCCGAGGTGCAATCTTCAGTGGGATCGGACAGCACGGACGGGCAGATTGCTTGGTCCCTTTGAGTGCGCATCTTTAAGTGCCTTGTGGAAGGTGTAGGAATCAGACCCTTCGATCTGGAACCGTCGCTTTTAACCATTGCGTTGCGCCATCGAAGTCGCGTACATATTTGCATGAGTAAAGGCAATTACTGTAAAGGTTGTCTGGGAGAAAACAACACGCAAGGAGCTTCACCCCTTTGTGTTAACACGCAAGGTAACTACTGAATGTACCTATAACGGCACCTCTAGGGGATTGCGTAAAGAACGTTATTGCCGAATTAACGTTATAAGCGACTTGAAATGCATGCGGAAGATGCGATAGGGACCGAAAGAAACGTAACGTTATAGGCGAATTCACGTTACAGACGAAGCCGTTATAAAAAAATTCAACTGTATAGAACAGATTTACCACAGGTTTAAGGTCCAATTTGGATGAAATTAAAGAAGTCAGTTTCAGGAAAATGGTTTATTCATTAGGGTGATTGTTATTCCAAGGGCAAATTCCCCCCCCAGGAAAATGCCTTTACCTACGCCTATGCTTGTGTGTCACGAGCCTGCTATTCCGGGAAGTCTCCGAAAGTTTGGCCACTGAGATGATCATCCCCTCATGAATGGTTGAAAGCACCGTGGCACCTCTCACCGTAGTCTCCCTGGAAAACTTCCTGCCAAGTGCCTTAAACACAAATGCTGTCCAACAAACAACCACAACTGAATGCTTCCCAGTTTTCGTCCAAGCCGTAGCAACATAAACCACATTTTCAATTTCCAGAACAATTGAGGTCTGCCATTGTTCCTGGTGCAAAGCTTTGGAGAGTGTTAATGGAGTAGCCTATACGGTGATGACGACCATCTGTTGCTGGCCATTATCATTGTATTCCTGCCATGTTTGTTCGTGTCAGCTAAATCACAACCGTTACTCGTGGGTCTCGGAATCCAAAACGGATGTGTGCTCTCACCATTCCTCTTCATCTTATCCGACAATTGAAGCTGAGTCGGAAACGGTGCCGCTGTTGAAAGTTTGGTTTTCCCGGACAATTTGGTACTACTTACCATCTTCTGAACATGGCCTTCAACATGCACATGTTCAGGGATCTGCTTCGTGCATCCAACCCGGATTGAAAATCAGCAGGCCGAGGTATTATGTCTCTTCACAGACCCAAGGCTGTGTACGACGTACGAAAGTGGCAATACACTGCAGCAGGTCGAGAAATTCAAGTACCTTGGAGGAATAAGGTGGTTTTTGCTACACGAGTGACGGAAGGCTGAACAATGACACTGATGCACGGATTGGCAAAGCAAATGAAGTTTTTCCATGAAATGTGTAGCTCTGCGATCGTAAAATGTAAATTTCTAACACCGCATAGCTGTAATCGGTCTTGTTCTGAACCTCATCTACAGTAATTCTTTGTTCGGATCCTCTGATAGACATGAATGGCTCAAAGAATACCATCTCAAGTGAAAGCGGCAGATATGGTATTTTTGCTGCAAAGTTCGTATTAAGGAAACCCAGAATGTCAAGCCACTTTTCCGAAACGATACATCGCAGCTACGGTGCTTCAGCTGCATGAACAGAATGCCCCTGGTAAGATTGGCGAGGCATGTCCTGCTCGATGTACCCACGTGCAAGCGGCATACGTTGAGTAACATCTCGGTTCTGTGTTTTGTGGAACCCACAGAATAATCAGAGTTTGTTAAACCATGACGTATTTAAATCTGGGGTTGTCCCCTGGTGTCCCATGGCAAGAAAAAAGTGGTTTGAAAATTTAAAGAATAAATTAATGTCTTGTCATGAAATCGCATCCTTTACAAGAAAATTTTTCTTGTGTTTGTTTTTACAGGTCCATTGATTTGCGCGCGCTAAAAAGCAAAGCAATGTGTTCACGTACTGAAGAACAGCATCGAATGGACAGTACCGATGTCGGAAGTGCAGGATCTTCTATGTGAAATAACAGTTTTTTAAAAAATTCAGGCCTTCTTAGCCATTTCGTGGGGGTTTGCCATGAATGTGAAAATAAACTCTGAACTTTTCCACGCGAAGTGTAAATGTTAATTGATGTGTTTGCTTGATTGCAGGAACAGCTCTATGATGCACTGATGCATCATGTCACCAACTATGCAAGAAAACCCATAAACGATTATCATGCACCGCACTGCAAATTTACATTTTTATTTTCAATGGCCTCTTGGGAAAGGTGCGAATTTAAAATCAAACCACGTAAACACGATACGCATACATTGAAATTGTCAACATACCGGGATCGTAATCGCATTCTAAACGTTTTCATGTGACTGGAGTGTGTGTTGCCAAGTTTTCCTTAAATGGTCAATGACATTCGAACAAAGCGCCTATTGATATTACAGGTCTTCATATTTCTAAACATCTGAAGCACACAGTAAATACTGGAGGCACAATCATGCATAAGCAGGCGTATTAATTAAAAAAATGCCAGTTATCAACCAACAAATCGAAAGTTGCAAATAAAATAAAACTGTTAGGAAAGTTACGATTTCAATTTGAAGTTTATTTACAACTGGAAAACGTACAGAAAATCCAAATAAATCAAAACTTGCAAACAAACTTTAAAATTAGAAGTTATATATATATGCACAGAACCTAAAGAATATCTAAAGTTAGCTGAGAAAACCTTTAAGGCCCGCAGTGTGCAAGATTATGACCTTTGAAGTTTTTCATGGCCATAACCCGCGAACGGATCGCGCTTGAGAGTCAGTGAAGACATCCTTGGATTCTGAAGACAGCCATCGATTAGATAAGTTAATAAGGTAGCTTGACTTTAAAATTGGGAAAAAAGAAAATTTTCAATTTGACGAAAGCGATTGGTAGTTACAATATTTGTTCCTGATGGGTTGGTTCTTTGAATCTTTTTCATAGTATATATTCATGTTATAAGGTAAACCGTCAACACCACCCAGCATCCACAGTTTAAACCCAAATTTCCCTGGTTTTCCTTTCACGAAGTGTTTTGCGCTATGAAGACCTTGACATGGACATGGAACAATTGATGCATCTGTACTGAGATTTTTGTGAAACACACCAAACCGTTGACAGTTGGTTTTCAGTTTTTCTATCAATGGTAATATTTTCGCCATTTCTTGATGAGGCTAAGTTTTGATTGTCAACTGGGTGTAGTAAGACTGTATGGAGGCCAAGAAGCGGACGACAACTGCTACACAGCTGCATAAGTGAAACACTTCCCCAGTATAGCAAGTAACCGCCGCACACACAGGCCGTGGTGTACTCACTAAATAATAAACTTTCTGATGCAAAACACTTCTCCAGAAAAAATGCAAATTTGACGGAATTCTGTTTATCTTTGATTTTGTTGAAATTTACAAGTGGTGAGCGGTCTTATTTTTTGCCCGATACAGTAATACTGTATTGTCACGCTTTCCATCCTAGGAAGCAATTAATTGCATCTTTGTAATGAAAAAGATTGGTGCAGGTGGCCAACTGATTTCACATCTGTCGAACAATGAGATATTTTAACAGAGCTGTAGTGTGAAACAAGAATGGGATTAAAAGTTTACTATTGTCCTCCTATTACCGTGCTCACGTCTGTTGACAAAATGGATACTTCTGCACTGCAAAGGACCAACATTCCCGTTTTGGGAACATCGTTTTTGAACTCCTTGAGAGGAAAGAGATGGACACAAACGCTTGGATCAGTTGAATAGAACTATGAAAAATATTTTCATGGCGTATTTCTTGAAACTTTTTCAAATCTAGTCTAAACAAATAAACTTAATTTGGCTACCCGAAGAAATTGTTTTTGACTGAATATGAATTGCGATAAAAGCAAAACAACAATTTGGATTTCATGAACGAGTGCATTAGCGCCAATCTAGAAGAAATTTCTGTGGAAAGGTGGAAGTCAATTTTCTTCGGTGAAGTAGTTACGAGCATTCAAAAGCATGTTCCCTTTTTGGGAACGTTAGTCTCCAAAGGGTTATGTATGTTGATATTTCATGTAGTATCCCCGTCTCTAAAACCAAGTACATAAACTGTTCATATTGGCTATAATAATAAATCTGAAGATCTAGTTTCAATTTTTCACAAACGTATCATTGTTTACTTCATTTCAGTAGCCTTTAATTTCTCTTCGAATATGTATAAGACTTCAAACGTTTTCTCTTTCGCCACTGGATCGTAAACAGTGATCAAGAAGTCAATTTCCCTAACCTCCACTTTTGGACCCTCTAATTTCCCCCCCCCGAAACTACCCGAAATGACGTTTTTCCAAAGGATCCGGCTTTTCAATATTCCAGCGGTCGGCGAAGCACAAAAACCGGATCGGAAAGGCTAGACGGGATGCGTAAATGTTCCCAGAGCATCAAATGTCAAGCAAAGTTCACAACAATACGATTAAATTGTAAGAAATAGTGATCCTCAACACAATCATGGTGGAAACAGAGGTAATTTTAGTCCATCAAGAGGTTGCTGAAATGAAAGGTCAAATGGATGAAGTTTCGGCTAAATCCTGCCGCCATTTACTACCTTGTACAGAACAAGACACAAATTGCGTATGATCGCATGTTGAATGAAGAAAAAGAATGATTCCCTTTGGCTGCTCCTCAGAGAATACTGCTAGATTTATAAATACTTTTATATCAGCATTTCCAAATGCAACAGTTACGGGATGCTATTTTCATTTGACACAAAGTGTTATGCGAAACGTTAACGAAATTGGTATGAAAGAAGACTACGAAAATAATGACAGGCTAAGACAGACTCTTCGCTGCCTACCCGCTTTAGCTGTGGTTCCTTCATCTGACGTTGCTGAGGCTTTTTTTAAACTAGCTGACACCATGCCACGACACAAAAAGATGCCCGAGATTTTAGCGTATTTAAACATACGTATATTCAAGGCAGACGACGGCCAGGACGCAGGGAAGATTATGGTTCTGCTATCTTTCCTGTGGAAAGATGGAATCATTTCGAAACTGCGTCTGAAGGGATTACAAGAACAAAGAACTCTATCGAAGGTTGGCATTATGGATTACAGGCACTTTTTCAGTGTCATCACCCAACGTTATGGACTTTTATGAAAGGACTTCAAAAAGATATGAAGATGTAAATAACAGCATCTGTACAAGGTGTATCTGGTTTGCAGCCGCTTGCACCGAAACATTATGAAACGCTGAAACGATGAGTCGAGAATGCAGTAGCTCGATATTCGTTTAGTGAAATTTGATATACTTGCGTAGTATTGCGCATTTGTCATGCAAATAAAACGCATGTGAATTTTCATTGCTTAATTGCTTTTTTAATGTTTAGTGATTGACTGTCACGTAATTAACTATCCAGTGATGAAATATCAGTGATTAATCGTCACGTGATTAAATGTCGCCAAACCTTTCAAGTCATCAATTGCCTGCGTGATTAACTATCTAGTGATTAAGTGTCAGTGATTAATTGTCGCGTGATGAAATGGTGCGTGATGAAAAGTCATCAAACCATAGAAAAAGCTCAAGTTCTGTTCCAGACAAGGGCGTCTGCAAGGGAAGGGGCAAAACGGTCACTTGCCCTCCCTGGGCACTCAGGAAAAGAATCAAAATTTTCTAAAAAAATACTGAAGTCAGCAACTCATTTCCATTTAATTTTTTTAAGTGTGGCAATGACAGCTGATTGCCGTACCGGCATTACACTCATTCTGCACAAAAACCAGGTTCATAGTTCCGGTATCATGACGTGATGAGCTTGCAGTTCACTCCTGTTCTCTGCTTTACCTGCAGAGGCAGGTTGCGAAACTTGGGTAACAATAACATGTCAACAAATCTTCACTGATTCACTTAAGTTTTGGTTGAACATATTTTGCCGCATGTGACTGTTGAACGCAAACATCGTGGCAGATAAACAACGAGACAGTGACTGCTAATGTAGTATTACACCGCGTGGAGCGAAGCGTAAGTGAATCTGCAGCCATGCTTCCATANGTATGANTAATCCATTGTCAATGTTACACTGTGTGTGTAGTCAATGTGCCACAGTGAATAGCTTTAACCAAAATGCACTTGTGCAGGCTTCATTTCACACAGTATAAAACTGCATGATTGGTTAGAACAGCGCTCTGCAACGGGTGTGCATGGTGCACCCTGTTGTGCACCAAAGTATGCGTGGGGTGCACAACTACGAAAAGGTTCACAAGGGTGCATCACAAACTTGTCACAGTAAATAGACACACTCCACAAAACTTTCTGTTAGCAAAAATGAAACATTTAACCAACCATTGACTTTCAGGATTTAACCTGGACTGCATATTCTAAAGTGTGGTGCGTAGGCATAAGACTATGTCAAGCTAATTTTTGTAATTAATTGATTATTTGTGATTCATAAGCGACAAACAATGAGCCATAATCAATTGAATTATGTAGCTGAGTTGCTGAACTAGGGTACTTGCATATTTAAGCCAGGGTACTCACAGACATAGGCGCATTTAGGTGGGGAGCACGGGGGATGTGTCAGCAAATAGGGTGCATGATTTCGTCAAAACATCTTTAAGGGTGCACCATAGTGAGAAAGGTTGAAGAGCACTGGGTTAGAATACGTTTATGCAGGCTTGTGGGAATACGTCTTAATTGTTAATATTTAGTTCTGGTTTCTGAGTGAATTCCCAGACGTTTGCAGCTCTTGCTTCGAAAAGACGCTGACAAGCTTTCCAAAGTAAAATAAAGTCATATTGCGTGCTTTCGTTACAGACCAAGGCAATGCTTCGTTGTAAAGCACCGTACTTAGAAAATCTGAAGATTGCCAGCCTGTTGCATAAACTGCAAATTATCGCAACATACCTGGATATTGCTGCAAATGTTTTTTGCGGTAGAGAAAGCCTTTTGTGAAAAAGGAAAAGAAAAAATTTGCATGGCATTGCCAGCAGCCTTGAAAAACAAGCAAAACGTCGATTTTTCCCCCACCCCTGGAAAACGTTCTTCGTTCTACACACCCAATGTTTCCAAACCTGCTACTTTCGTTTGCGTGCATCCGCCTTGGGGAAAACAAATCGAAATAGGGAAGCGCATGTGGTTGCAGACAACGGTTTGGCACTCGTCTCAACCAGACAAGCGTCCCGTCGAGGAATATCCCTCATGAATGAATGCCTACATTGGGAAGCCAAGACGCTGCATGAAATTGATTAGTTTCACGCATTTTTCCGAAATCGTGTGTTGCGTGAATTATAACAGGCTGATATTTTGACCAAGCGGACTGAATTCATAATCTGAGGTGAAAAGATGTGAAGACGCATCAAATAATTTTGCATGCGGGAATCGAATCTTCATGGCGAACAGTTCAGCTTTTCTGAAAAGCTTTGAGAAAGGAATTGTCCGCTGTGAAGCGCAATGAAAAACAGCGACAATTCACATTTTGTTGACGTATGATTCATTGTTCGATGCGTCAGACGACTCCAGTAATATAAATTCTTTTTGTCATAAGCATAATTGTACATCTTTAGGTTCTACTAGCAATTTGTATTTGCATGGTACATCAGTTTTGTTTGTAATTTTCCTTTTCATTTGTTTGTTTTGGCAATTTGACGAAGTGCTTAAGATCTGTTTTTTGATTATCACGACATGAAAACCTGTAACTCAGCAGAAAGCTTTGAAACAGTCTCGTTATTAGAGTATCATTGACTCGAGGTTAGCTTGGCTATTGCACTTCGGAAACTCAATAACATTTAGAGTATATGAACGGTCCCTTCACCTTTTCCATTTGATTTTATTCAAATCGTTATCATTCCCATACAGTGCTTAACAAACAGATGGAATTTAATGCTGCGTGGTGCAACATGATTTTCTATGCTTGCATCATTGTTTTGAGACGGGTCTTAAAAGGACTGTTTTGGATTAATGACAGGATTTATTTCTTGCAACAGCTCCTGTTTAAGTGACCACACCAATTAACGCTCCCACGCAAAAGTTATGTTTATTGTCACATTCTTGGTAAAAGCACAACGAAACGGCTGAGAAGGTCGAAATTTTGCTAAAAAAAGGTCACCCAGATAAGCGTTTCTGCATTTTTGACATCGGTGCTGTTCATTCATTGCTGTTCGTCAGTGCTTGAGCAAATGTGCCCTTGTTCAACGCGACTCAGTGGACCTGAGAATAAAAAAGCACGTTAAAATCACTATGAAATGGATGAGATTTCATGGCAATGCATTTATTCATTCGACTTTATACCCGCGTTTACAGTACTTTAGGAAAGGTTGCTGAAGCAGCTGCCCAGGAGGACCCATGATAATTCATGGTGAACAACCTTGGGTTTCTTAGGCTCTGGAACAGCTATGTCCAACTCGTCGCCAACGGGCAGCATGCGGCCGAGTCAAAGGTTATGCGTGCCCAGTTTAGGTTTTCGCTGTAGTAAAAGTATCTTACATACTTACAACCTGTCCTTAGTTTGATAACGTTGAATTTGACCGTTGTGATGCAGGTGGTCCTCAGTGACACATTATCATGTCTGTTGCCATTGCAGTTTCACGTTACTAAGATCAAAATAAGCAGCCTGGGTTACAATAGTGACGTAATGTTTGTTTCAGTTGGCCGTTTGGATTGGACATAGCTGCTTGAAATGGTACCAAACAAGGTTAGAGATTAGTCACGCCGCATAAATCTTGCCCGACCTTTATTACGCTTGCCCGCTGGTGTAGCCAGCATTGGACGTGTCGCAACAATCTTAACATGGATATTCGGGACAATCGCCGAAGCAACGTAGATGAGATCCTTCGACTAGGAAGAGTGGTGGGATCGCCATTATAGCGTTCCAAGGTAGACAAAAACATTAACCTGCTGCAGTGCATTGCCGGTAACTTGCGTCGTAAGCTAACCTGAGCTTCAGAGAGACAGGACAACTGGAAGCATGATCATTTTTAGTCCGATTCGGTCGTACACAGTAGAAAACCAATCACGCTCAAGTTGATTTGAGGGCCGTATTCAGAAAATCTATGCAGTAACAAAACGTTCAAGCAAGCTAGCTGTTAACATGACTCGCTGGTGACTGGGTCTAATTCATGTAGAATATCAAGAGCGATGAGTGCGAACACGCATTTCGGAGTCAAACACTTACGGCGATCGGTTGAGCATGATGTAATTCCGCGAACACACCGGGCAGGAATGCAATGAGTTAACGGCCAGTGACGGTGGTCGTCAACATCGTGCATTCGCAAAACTCCGGAAGTATTCACGAGGAACTCGGTCGCAATTCTATCGAGATTGACAAAACATGTGCAGACATTTTTGGCATACTTGCAAGATTTCTGGAAAAGTTTCTAGAAACTAAAATTTTGCTGTGTAGTGCTGTGTCTAGGACGAAACCGCTTTGGGCATCATCCAGCTTTGATTCAAACCTCCCACGGCATCTTTTTAAGGCACTTACTGGAGCATCCATTTTTCCAGGGAGTATAAACTACGACATACGAGTCAGCTAAAGACCTCATTCTTGATTCAAAGAATTGAGCATATCACGTGGGATTTCACAGCCTGCAGTGTTTTGGAATCTCGGCAAACATCGCCTGCAGTGATGGCATTTCTCCCCAAATGCATCCCGTGTGTATGTCTATGATAGCGTTTGGATTTGAAAGATCTTTGTAATACCTACTCCCGCTATCCTCTTGGTGAGTGCATAACACCATTTGTATTAAATGGATTAGGCATTTTGCTGACATGGAACTCGAATCCAGTACTGGTCTAAAATTCTTCCCAGATTGCATTGAGTTTTCTCCGTGAAGTCTGAAACATTCCGGTTTCAGTATACCGCAATTTGAAAAGGATTCGGCTTTGTTTTCTCTCTGGATTCAAACTAACTGCATTTTAGTGAAAACACTTCTACAGTAGGTAAAGACCTGACATGGTCAACTTATTCAAACTCTCTGCATTCTACTGTGCTTGCAGCTGTTGGTAAAAGCTTAAAAGCGTTCGTTCCATTATGCTATGCATCACAACAGTTTTTACAGCATATAAAGTCAAATGACTAGCTGCAGCAGCAGTTGTCTTGTGTGTAAACATGACGCTAAACCTACGTATACCGCCATATCAACCAGTACTTCATTAACAAACTAAATGCAATCGATACTATGTCCAACCAATGAACACCAACATATTCATCATTACGAGGATCGTCCACTTTCGTCAAAAACATTTCGAATGCTGGGGGTGGTGGAGGAGGTGGAAAAAAGAATGTTATGTGAACCAACATGTTTGTTGCTAAAAATTGACAATTAAAACCGATATTACCGATGATGCAGCAAGATTTTCTACTCGCTTGATGCCAACAGTTCCTGAATCATCTGAAAACGTTTTATTTTGGTACTCATTTGTTTTAATACAGTTTATTAACAAAATGTTATATTTATTACAGGCGTTCAACTGTCATTAAGTCTCAATTGACATCAATATCAGGCATGAATTACATATGTCCGCACGGCCTGGTACCTTTGCACATACAAACTCCGATTCCTATTGAAGGAATTTTATTGTTAATAGCTTCAAGTCATTTGACTGGATTAGAATCCTAGTGGGCTCATACCGAACATTTGAAATTGGCGTTGTTGGATGGGTGCAAACGAACAGTTCAAGCGCGGAGGTGCCATTCATGAATGCACCGCTCACTGGTAGAAGAACCGTGTGGTCAACATTGGAAGTAAGCGTAGATGGGCGCCGGAAACCGCTCGTAACATTGCCAAGGAGTACAGGCTCCAGTACAGGAGTGTCAAATTTTCATCGAGGGTCATATGACCATGATTATTGCCCCCAAAGGGCCAGTTGTAACAGAATTAACAACAACCATCTACGCTACGCTAATGCTTAAAAGAGCGTCTCTGTGACGTAAGAATGGTTATTGCAGTGACAAAATCTCAAACCTGAAAAACTTTTAGAGACGTTAGGTCGGCAAGGTGACTAAATTAGCAAAGTTGTAACATGGCAAAAACGTCGTTCGCCTTTGTAAACAGACATAAACCACTACAGTTCCAAAAAATAAGCAGGCTGAGGCTTAATTTTAGCTTCACGGGCCACATAAAAAACAGGGAGGGCCATATTTGGCCGGCAGGCCACCAGTTTGACACCTAATATCTACACGGAAACCAGAGCTCCACCTCCTTCAATGTTTCTTCACAATCTGTCCCACATATCATGTTATCAGTTGAAATTATAGCAGATGTGACTGATATTGGAGCATTGCTGTGTGGATTGCAGACATTGAAATTACGTCAGCCACCTTTGTAGCAATTACGTCCATTCTGGCTGGTGATGGTTATTTTAGGCATTGAAGTGTCCAACTTACTTTCTCTCTATATATTTTTAATTTGAAAATGCGAATTTGGTGTTTGGTACAGCTTCCCTTGAGCATTTCTTTTGTTGATCTTCGTAGGTTTTAGCCATGTTCGTCCTTTGACTAAATATTCTCCATGACGAGCAAGCACTCGTGGAAGTTTGTCATTGTCATTGTCATTGTCATTCCAGGAGTGTTCTGGTATTATCAGGTTCTTGGTATCTCGCAGAAAAATCATACCTGCACAAAGCAAGGACTTACTTTGGAAGAATGAATTTTTTCAATTGGAGGACTGCCATAACTGAACATTTTTCTTTGTCAGCAAACTATTACTCACATTGCTGTATTAGTTGTCTTTTGAAGCAACGTGCTATAACCCGCGTTTAAGTAGGACAGTGGAATCCCCTATGTCGCCTTCATAGTCTTATTGAAATTTTATGTAACGTTATGAGAATCAATTTCCTAAAATCTACACTGATTTTAGTACTGAAACATTCGAGCAATCGTTCAAGATCAACAAAGTCAAGAAACGCATCTCATTAAGTGTCATTTTAAGTTTTTGTAAGGAATGCAAAAATCGCGATAGATTCCAATTAATTTAAAGACGTGCTTGTTAAATAATTATGTTACAATTTTTTCCGATACCCTGTTTATAACAACTCCTGGAATACCAACTGTCTGCCTCTTCAGACTACCAAAGGTGTCTGTCATGGTTTTGGAACGTATTTTCACCCTCAAATTTCTCAGTGTTTCTCTAAAAGTTTGATGATTCGGATGAATCACACATTTGAAAGGGCACCTAATATTTACTACGCTTTGTGAGTAATGCAAAAGTACTTCTACAAGATTCGAGTGCAACTATTGACACGCACACGACAGGAAATTGAGAAAGTCCGCACTGTACAGCAAAAAAGTACTACAATGAAAGTAATGAAACCGCCATGCAACAAAAGAATCCGCTACTAAACCAACTACGTAGCGAATTGCAATGAAACTTTGCAACTCGCGAAGCAACAAAGCTACATTCGCCAACCTCTGCGGCAGAAACCAACTTTTCTTTTCGTCTGAGTTTGCAGCAGAATTATTATTATTATTATTATTATGAGGGGGAATGGCACTGTATGACTACGAGGTCTTGTAGTGGCAGGGCAGGAGTAAAGAGAATCTATATGCGTATGCCTGACTCTCGCACAAAAGCTTCCACATGCTTCGCAGCAGCTGTGCTACGTAAGATTTCAGGGGTGGAAAAATTTACACCAAGATCTTCGACTGCGTGTTTCAGACGTCGTCGCGCCTCTGTGAATTTGGTACAAACTTCAATAACGTGTTCTACAGTTTCTGGTATTTCACAC
>JGI24158J21664_10002989_pt1 | contig 20933 bp, 19 predicted proteins | sample Ectturendosymbi3_FD_21664 | JGI IMG/M metagenome (IMG submission 21664) | reverse complement strand
GTTTATGTGCCTTTTGTTTTGTTTGTGTTGCGTTATTAGGGGCTTGATTCGATGACCTTGCGGTCCCTCGCCCCATAACAACAATAAACATCGACGTATATCTGCGCAACGCAGATAGTCTGCGCAACGCAGATAGCAAACATGAGAAATCTGTCTTTCATTCAACGTTCACTTCGCCATTCATCACTTCAACCCTTGTGCAATGATTGCGCGGTCGCAAACGCATTTTTGGGCGAGAGAGAAGTTAAAGAGTTCAAGCTCATGCAAGCCGTTATTACGTTTCGCTTAACGTTCAGAGAATACATTCATGAATCAAAAGTAAATCTTAAGCCTGCATTCTTGACTGCCAAAGCAAATGTAAGAGCACTTGAAAACAGCTTCTGCCATCACGTAGGTGCAGCCCTGGAGCGAACACAAAAGAAAAGTCTGCCGCGGATTTGCAGCGGTTCATCCCTGGGTTTGGCGGGCGCCACGAAATCTGTTGGAAGCAGGTCGGTCGCTTAGCAACGCTTAAGTCGGCTCTTAAATTCGAGTCAAAGTATGTTAAGCCAAGCGTAGGCAAAGTCCTGCACACCTTTTGAAAAGAGAGTGAACAACTGTCGAGCAACAGATTCATCAATGTGAAGTTCAGGAAACACATTTAGCGATACAGGCGATTCGTTTGCATTGGCGATTGGTAAGCGAATGTACTTTTCTCTGAAGTGATCAGACTCTCCTGTTGCCAAAAGGGTTTAATAAATGCAACTGCAGTTCCTGAACTGCTTCCTACAATCGCTCGCAAATCGGCTGATTGCGAATAGGCCAACTGTTTTCATAAAATCAAAAGCTCTTCTATCAACAGTGGGTAAATCAACCGAATATTCCTTGTCTTGTTCGGCTGCCTTGCACAACTGAGAATGACTTTTTTCGTATACAGTACTTTCGTTCTGAAACAAACAATTGCTTGTATCATCTCCGTACGGCGCAAACAATTCGCACAAATTTCTGGGATAACTGAGCCTTACAACACACGCAGAAGTAATACTGTACTTGTCCAAATGAATATGCATAATAATTACATTCAGTCAAACCTGCTACAATCTGGTATTTGTCTCGATACTTTGCATTTTGCATTAAAAGGATTTCTGATTCACTTTTGTAAGACATTACTGTCATCAAAACCCCGATTGTTGATAAATTTTAAAAAATCAGATGCTCAAGAACACATAGCTGGAATTATAGTTTGGAAGTGTTCTTTGCTTTGCAGTTCGAAAGGCTGTGGAAATGGCACATGTAGCAATCTTTTCTCAAAGTGGCCAGGTATGCTGCGCTGGTTCCAAGACATTTGTGCACGCCGACATATACCATGAATTCGTGAAAATGAGCGTGGAACGAGCTACAAACAGAAAACTCGGAGACGCTTTGGACCCAAAAGTCGAACAAGGTCCTCAGGTAATTTTGGAATGCGCCTAAGCGGTTGTTTTAATTGAGTAAACGGCATAAAAACAAGAACGCCAAGACACGCGAAAATGTGCATCGAAGAAGTTAATCTCACGACTAGAAATGCCAACTTGTAAAGCACCGAGCATTCTAAAGGCATTTATTTTCTTTAAACGTGGTAATGTTTACTTTCCAAGTTTTAATCACAAAAAGCCCAATCATAATCCACTGAGCAAAATCAACAGTTTTATCACTGTTTTTCGTAATTGTTTGGTTCCAACAAGGCCAGTTTGCATTCAATTTAGTCATACATTGGTGTAGGAGCTGGGGATGCAGGGTGTGCAAGCGCAGCTCCAAAATTTTGTATTTATCGAAAATTCGGACAAAATATCCTTCTAGCGTTGACTTCCCCACTCTGTTTTCCACATCTGGTTTGTAGCACCGTGTGGCATGCAAGACAAAGTGCAGCTCTTACGCAGCGATTCTCCGCTGGTTATACACTATATGCTTGCCAGAACCGATAGATTTTTTATGGTGCGGGGTGGGGACATCCGGCCACAATTCGCAATGCGCAGTTGATGGTTTTATTGACGATGGTATTTAAACTCTGCCATGAAGCAGGAGCACAGTACTCTTGTGGATGGCAAGTGGCTTATTTGACTTTGGGATTGCAACTACTAAAGCATTTCTCCAGAATTTTGGAAATTTGAGTTCAAGCAAACCGGAAAAAAATTGCATAACCAAGATTATACAGCGAGGTTAACTTGAAGTATAAAGTCCGAGAAGATAGAATACAGACTCGGGAAATTTCCTGGCAGCGAAGGACAACGCTAAGTCCTTCTGGAATGAAGCTTCCAGTGATGTCCTTGCTCTCGGGTGTTGGATTCTTCCAGAGCCCAAACACGTCTTTGACAACTAACCTGATAGACACGCGGTCTCCCATCTTGTGAGCCCGGTTCTTCACTAGTTGTGAAGCGACAGAATTTGATGGAATGGGGGCAGTTTCCCGACCTTCCAGTAAGGTTGTTACTGATTTTTCTAACAGGATCTATCGTCTATATCAGGGTCTCAAACATTCGGCACGTGGACAGCATGTGGCTCACGAGAGCCTTTTGTGCGGCCCGCGATGCTTTTTGAAAATTTCAAATAATCCACTGATTACATTCACCTGACTGGATGTAATTGACATCAATTACAACAATGTGAATGTCTAATGAGACAAAAAATAGAGAGTGAAAACAAAAAAAACGCAAAGAACTCCATCTAGCAAAATTTTAGCCCGGAAAACTTATGGTGATTATGATCAAACTGTTCAAAAGTGCATGCATATTTTGTTTACTCGCTTTTAATTTGATCTGATTTCTGATTTCCAAACGAAACGTTCCCAAAACACAAAAACTGGCAAAAATACACAAAAACTGGCACGACCAAAGTATTTAATTTTGCTCTGTAGTAATAGAGCACAGTATATTTCTACTTTTAAAGAGAAGGTTAACACTATACGCATATAATATTTTTGAAACCTTGTGTCGCTGGCTTAAATTCGAGCTAAGCTTGAACGACATACTTACCTTGTAGGCCTACGTGCAAACAAAAGCGGCAAGGTGATTCAGGCCTTCACGTGACAACTGCTCTTGTGCTTAACAAATGGTAGGTTCAATAAACTGATTTGCCGTTTGTACTAATCTTATCAACTTTACAGATCTCAAAGCAACAACAAAAAAGGATTTTGAAGATGATAGCCGACGGAGTAAAAGCAGGTTGCACCATGTTGTGCGGAGGTGATGCTGCTGAAAACCTGAAAGGGCATTTTGTGCAGCCAACTGTGCTTGTCAATATAAATGATGATTTGGAAATAGCAAAAGAAGAAGTAAGAGTAATTCTGGGTGTGCGGATTAAATGAAAAATTTTGAACACTTTGTGGATCTGATCTTTGATATTTATAAAACAAAAATTCAACCACATACATTTTTAAACGGTTTTGAAATTCGTATTTGGTTTTAGCAAGGGGCTCAGGTCATGCGTGACGAGACGTACAAACAATTCACAGAGTTCAAAGGATAATTCAACAGCCCCGTCTTTGTTCTTATATTGCCTTTCAGGAAGAAATATGAATAAAATTTGTAAACACACCTCAACTGGAATGTTGTTTTTAACCTCACTGGGTTTGACAAAGCTTGGTGCAAATTCTTGATTGCTTATCCACAGTGTTTTGATCATAGCGTTCCGCGAAAGAACATATTTAACAGGCAGAACAAAATATAGAAAGGCGTGTTCTGAATTCCGATAACAATATGCTTTTGACTTGTATTTGCATCTTTTTCACTTTGCACTGTCTAGCTGTTTGGCAAGGTTAAGGCTATTGACATAAACTGCGAGATGCTGAGTGAAACGAGAGTAACTTGTGATTCCATTTGCAGATATTTGGACCGGTTCAACTGATTTTTAAGTTTTCCAGCTTGAAGGAAGTAGTTGAAAGGTCCAACAACACTTGTTACGGGTTGTCAGCTGGCGTAATGACCAGGGACATCAACAACGCATTGGCGGTGGCCAAAAGTCTGCAAGCCGGGATTGTTTGGTACGTTGCTCGGGCTAGATTTTAACACGTTGGTGACAAATTTGCGCTTTGCTTTCTACCTTGCTTTTGTGAACTTCTGCTTTCAACGGTGTCGATGCAGGCAGAAACTTACTTTTAGGGCAAAGACACTTCTTCGACCTAGTCAGAAACGCATGCAATGTAACAATTACTTTTTGAACAGAATTTAGCGTGCAATTCAGGCAGCTACCCCAAAACCTTTGAAGTAAAAGGCGTTCAGTCACCATGTGTACTGCATGAAAGTATGTTGTTAACTTGTAACGCTATGATGGTGTATCTCAATCCTCACAATGAAATGATTTGTTCGACCGTATGATGTCCTTAGTAACCCCTTTACCGCCCGCGCCGGCCACTAAAGTGGCCGGCACTTTTTTGGCCATAAATCGCCAGCCGGTATAGCCAGAAAGCTGTTAAAACCATCTACGGATTCGGCAAGTCTTCTAGTTTTGATTTAAAAAACACATTTGATTTGGGTTTGGGATTTTCTCTTGGTGACGTCACAAAAAGGGTATGTTTTTGGATTTTTGACCAACTTTACCTGGCCCAGGGCGCCAATCCAACGAGCTAGTTTTTGGCTTAAAATATTTTTGGAAAATAAGCGATCTTTCGCGTCTTCAGAGCCCTGATTGACCTTCTAGCGTATCTGGAACCAGAATTATGGCTCAAAAAACCCATTTTACCCAAAATCAGAAAATTGCAGAAAAAGAATATGTCTCCCACTAATGGCTTGCTCGACTAGCGACAACTCGCCAGCAGTTTACGCTAGAGAGCTATTCAAACCCTCAAAAGAGTCGTGAAGTCTTGTAGTTTAGAGTCTAAACTTTAGACTGAAAAGAACTTTTGAGGTTTGGGGTTTTCGGTGGATGTCGTCGGGGTTAGGGTATGTTTTCCTTTTTTTCTTTTCTTTTATGACGTCATCGCCCAGACAATGAGCCGATATTGTGGCTCAAACTTGTTTGGATTCTAGGCTGTAATATGAGTCTTTAGAGCCCTTGATCGACTTCCTGGCATTTCTGGTGCCAAAGTTATGGCCAAAAAACCCAATTTTTTCAAGAATACCCTAGGGATTAGTGGGGATTTCCAAAGACTCGTATCGTAGCCTAGAATCCAAAAAACTTTGAGTCACGAAATCAGCTCGATTGTTCGACTCCCAGTGGATGATGACGTCATCGAAATGTAAACAACTATGCATAAACATCCTCTCATTATGTAAACATCAACAAAAAAACGAGATCTCAAGCTCAAAATTTTTTTTCAGTCTAAACTACAAGACTTAACGAGTCTTTGGAGGGCTTGAACAGCTCTCCAGCATATTCTGGCGGCGAATTATGGCCATATAAAATATGGGTGTGATCCACCCCAGGTTAGCGTTTGTAGGGGTAGAATTTGTGAACATTTTGTGTTGTTTGGGCAATAACGTTGGTTCTAGATAAGCTAGAAAGCCAATCAAGGGCTCTAAAGACTCGGATGATAGACTAGTTTCCAAAAAACCTGAGCCAAAAAATTGGCTAATTGGATTGGCGCCCAGGGCCGGGTAAAATTGGCCATAAAAACGAAAAACACCCCTACTTGTGACGTTCCCCCAAGAGAACCTCATACCCAAAACTGAAATTTTTTTTAAGTCGAAACTAAACGTTTCCCGAATCCGTACATGGTTGGAACACTTCTCGAGCTCTAGCAGCTGGCGAGTTATGGCCAAAAGAGTACCGGCCACTAAGTGGCCAGCGCGAGCGTTAAAGGGTTTTAAAAACTAGTATTGGAAAGAGGTTTTATCAAGGTTTTCCGAGTTGTTTAGGGGTGCTCGTTTTTTTGTTGTAATGATATTGCCTTCCCGTGCTAGATTATTCAACCTGTTCGCATGTGGTTCAAGCAAGTGGATTTGTTTGTTGGAATATACCACACAAAATCTATACTATATGTTTTATATTGGAAATCGGAACTATAGAGTGGAAGGGTTTTACGCACTGTCCTTAATCTCACGAAAAGCTATTGGCAATTTCCTAAACTCTGTGCGACTTTTGGTTTCACTTTATAGTATAAGGCTCCAAGAAGTTACTTCACGGGATTACTGTTCACGAGACAGTTACAAAAGGAAGAACACGTTCTAAACGAGTGATTACGAGCAAACCAAAGGTAAAATACCGACCAACAGCTTACAGTTACCTGCGCACGCTCAGTTAACGACTTGACGCATCTTCAAGCATAGCTCGTTCCACTGATAACTTCAGAAATAAAACACAACTGAGCTGTCAGTCTCACTCAAAGCTGCAATTGGACATTCAGGTACTGCCATATACGCTTGCGTTATGGTCACCGCTGGGCATGTTTCACCCTGAAATTTCAGAAGCATTGGCCAGGAGTCCACCTTGACTTCGTTACGAGTAAGGCTCCCAGGCCTCTTGATAGTTCAGACATACAAAAACTATTCTTCTGAAATCGAGCTTGCGTACATTTCCGCAGTGGTGTTTTGATCAATGCAGTCTCTCACAAATCTTTGAGCCTACGAAGATTGCGCCACACTTGCGGTTATGCAAACGCTTCATAACGGCAACAAAATTTCAGTATGTCTCAGTAAAACTCAACACGTGAGCTTGACATCTTTCTAAGAAATACATTATTGCACAGTTCGCGTAACTGCTGGCGTTTGCAGCTGGCGGCTCCGTTTCCGTCCTTTTCATGTTTCGCTTGGTGTTGACTATTCACGTTTCACAAAACTGAAATTTTGTCGCAGTTGCGAAACCACAAGAAAATTTTAGAAGCATAGATAAAATGTGCATGCCTAAACTAAACCGTACCAGTTGACCGAAGCTAAAGCTAGCGGCGAGCGTACAAACTGTGACCGAAATCCTGCACAGCTGCAAAAGTAAAAATTAGCAAAATGCAGAAGTAGAAGCCAAGGCGTTAAACACGCAGTTCATATTTCTCCAAAAGAGGAACAAAGTGTTAAAAGTTGCCCAAAACGGTCGATATCAACGCAAATGGGTTGCAATGTTAGACAACAGAAGCACAGCATTTTTTCTCGTTCAAGGCCCAGATTGGAAGCGCGTCTCGGAAACGACACCATCAGCTTGATTAAGTTTCATCAACTCCAGCGAAGATCCCGAAAGTTAGAGAAACTAAGTAATAACCAAAATGAGTTCCTTCCGTCGGACTGATTTCTGGTGCTCCTGACAGCTTTCCACAAGTTAATTTATTTTATAAGATGCCGTAGGCATTCGAGCGCAGTGTTTTTACAGGAAAAGAACAAAACTTTTGTTTAGCTATAAAATTCAAGAAACTAGCACATGTTAAGCATTCTAAGCTCCTAAAATAGTAAAGGTGCGGTCAGTTCTGTGAGGTAATGAAAAGCAAAAACATCATTCAATTTGTTTCCAGCAAAACAGCAGTTCTTGTGAATGGCTGCATGTGAGATTAGCCTCTTTTTTGTGAACTTGGACCGTACCTAAATTTTTCTGTAAAATGTTTTGATACATTACGATCTCATGGCACAGTAAATACTCCGATCTGTTATTTTAAAGCGTTTAACGAAACACCCTTGAAAGAACAATTGTCTAAAACAGACGTCTATGATACAGACTGCAAGATGGGATTTCTGCGCATACGAATTCTCTGTCCGTCTATAGGTAATTTTTTATTGACAAAGCAATTGAAGATTTATTTGCAAATTGTGTAGGCGTGCAATAAAAAAGTAAGGGTTGCAGAGACGGCAAATGCTACAGACAATGAGCTATGGAATTCTGTATCTTGTGCTTGCGGCGAGAAAAATGGTAACAACATTTTTTCATTTCATTTTACTTGTGACAAAATTATAGCAAAATGGGAAAGATGGTAACTATCCGATGAAGATACACGGTAATTGTGCCATAGCACAAGGTAATTGTGCCATTGCCATTGTGCCATAGCACAATTACCACACAGACTGTGCTGTATACGGCTGCGAAAATCGCTATTTTTTCTTTAGTTCAAGAGTGCACAAACACAGGGCACGCATGCCCAAAGTGACCCACCAGTCCAGTGTTCCCTCTAAGGTGCGCAATTGCGCAGNNCCANCAGACCATTTGCGCAGTGAAATCTCATTCTCGCGCACTTGCAACATTCCAAATCTCATATCGTNTTTATATCGCATAGAACTTTTACCGCTTGTAACGCTTCACCAGTTGCGTGTGCACATGGTTGCGCAGTTGCATGCGCACCAAAACAAACATTTGCTCAGTGTAAAATTTTCATAGAGGGAACACTGCCCACCACAGGTTCGAAAATGGCACGTTAGCGTTCAGGTTCAGGTGATTTGTCTATTTGGCGTGATACGCAAAATTTTTTTTCATATTATAACACTTTACATCAAAACGTTAATTTACGTGTGGCTAACTACGCCCAGGAACTAGTAACTAAGTAGTCTTCTGCCGGGTTTGTGATTCGACGACACTTGGTTTAGCTACGAAGAAGTTCGTTTATAACCCAGCAATTATTTGAACGCATGGTGTGTTACGGGACGAGATTATATGAAAAATTTGGCACCCTACCCCCATTTGAGTTGGATACTCCTGCTGTAGGTAGTGCTAACCGCAAAAGGAATAGAACCGCTGGAAAAGGTGTCTTTCTATAGCAGGTTGTTCTTCTGCTTATTCTTCAAAACCCTTGTGTTTCCAGATGTACACGCATACATGCAACTTGCTTCTGGGGACCTGAATATTGATTGGAAATTTATGTCTGCATTCAAACAGGCATGCATGCAGGAATCTACGCAATTTGATATGAATGCAATCAAGGCTGTTGCAATGATTTGTTGTATATTTCTCGTAAATTCTTGGCACAAAATGTAGCTTTTCTGGTGGCAGAAAGTCACTGAATGTGTCTGGTTGAACAAGAAACTTTGTTGGAACTATTACTGTTCCAAACTTTGTAGACACCCAACAAAGTAGCGATTGTGCGCTTGTTTGGCATCAAATTGATTGTTTGGCAATACTAAGAAACCAGTGTGCAGAGCACGAAGGCCTTTGCAGTTCCTGTAATCCCCAGTCAAACCTAAGCAATTGTTCTTTCTTTTTCCAGGGTGAACTGCTTCTTTGAACTTAGCCCAGCTGCTCCGTTCGGTGGATACAAACAATCAGGCATGGGCCGAGATTTGGGCGAAGAAGCCCTGAACTCCTACACTGAAACAAAAACGGTATACATCAAAGAACCGTCGTTTCCCATCAGTGACAATTCGCTTGAGACTTGAAAGGCACGCTTCACTGTCACGAGCTTAATAGTTTCAAATTACTAACAAACGCTTATGCACTTCGATCGTGTGATCACTTAGCCCTATGACCTGCGGTTGTAACGGCAAATTACGATGTATTCATATAACATGAGCTTATAGCAAAAGGGCTTCGGCGAAAGCGATCCGTTTATTTCGCAGGTGTGCATACTGTACTTTTAAATTGATGGCGCATCCTGAAGTTGTAAGACGTTACGATTGATTTGATTCTTTCTCCTTCAATCTCACTGTACATGTTTAAATTTAGAACATGCCAAATATGAGTTGTGGATCACAGCATGGGTCAGTCACAATGTTAACCCAACTGTGAAACTCTAGCTGCAAAAAGCTGGCTTGGAATTTGTTGTTTGAGGTGGAAATGGAAGAACAAATGAGTTTAAAGTGTACTTCCTTGCCACGATTCTAGTAACATTTGGGTATTTCGTGGGAATTCGGAAAAGTTCTGATTTCTGTAAAAGCAACTATTTTTTCACCCAACTATTTCTTCAAAGATATTGGTTAATTTCGATCCCGACACGATTGCTATGAAATGCAAAATTAACGACATGTAGAATGTACTTTCAACATATGTGTCTTAACGAAGGAAAACCTGAGATCGATCACGTGCTGTTTATTACATGCGCTGGATCTGGGAGTACACTTTCAGTTATGTTTTGGAAAGTAGGCTATATCTGAAATTACGAAATCGGTTAGGGCCTTTGCTTTTGCATGCATTTACGCAAATATTCAGGTGCGATTTTGGTGAGTTCTCTTGTGTCACTGTTGATACTGCGATTTGTGCAGAATGCTGAAGTTGCCTACTTTAAAATAAATCGCAGACTGCTAGGTTCAGTGGTTTCGAAACTTTGAGGGTTTATCAAAGTTTTTGATCAGACATGCAGTTGTGCTCTTGTGTTTGTCACTGAGTAACCGTTTATTGATAAAGTGCTTTGCATCATAATAAGTACCAACTCTACTGTGCAGCAAAGCATCCGAAATTGAAGCCAACCCATAAAAATAGCGAATTGTTTAAGTTTTAGGACAATGGCTTGAGAGTTCAATAATTTTAATTGCGGCCAAGCCCGTCACTGTGTGGGTTCGGAGCTAAGTTGCCCAACGGCTAATTGCTATAATGTGCTTTATATTTGATTAGCTTTTATCTGATTACCAAGCATCCCGCTTAACTCTATGCCCCCATGAAAAAATGAATTGGCGACGGGTTGGAATAGGTCATCATTTACGCATCTGCTAAACGTCAGTCCTGCACAACTCAGAAAGTTCGAAGGGCCAAACTGATCAACATAAATTCTCGGCGGGCCGCGACGCAAAAGTCTCATTGTAGAGTAGATTGGAAAAAATTCTGGAACGACAATTAATCATACCCGAAGTAAGGCTTTTACAACATTTTCTGAAGTCGAGAAAGCTCTCGCGGGCCGTATGTTGTGCACGCCTGCTATACGTGAACGTTTTGTTCTGTTAAAGAAAATTGAAGGTTTTTGCAAAATGTGTGGAAGTTGGAGGACAGGGTTTGAGAAGCACCGCTTATAATGAACTTAACATGTTGCATCCATCTACACATTTATGGGTACACATGTGCTTCAATGTTTCGTGCATTCTTTATGCGTGATATCAGGCAATTTCTGTTCGTGATTCCATCCAATGTACTTGTTTGCGAACAGTTAACATGATAACCGAGTAAAATATATCACCGCAATTGATGGCGATTCCGGTCGTTCTTGTGAACGCTTTGCGCCAGGGGCGGAGCTAGGAGGGTGCCAGGGGGGGCCACTGCCCCCCCCCAATTTTGCCTGACCCCCCCAGTGGCCTCCCCAAAATTTTTCACGTCTCTTTCTGAAAGTCCTATACAGACCATTGACAGCTCCCCTTGTTGCAAAACTGGCCCCTCCAAATGAAAATGTCTGCCTCCGCCCCTGCTTTGCGCTGTTGTTAGTTTTTATTCCACACCAAACCGCTTTGCGTTATGTTGTTCTGACGTCACATTCAAGTCCATTGAAGGTTTTGTTGTATATCGGAATATACTCACGGCAAGCAACCAAAATGTGATTGTTGCTGGATAGTTATTAACGGACAAATTGGTTAGAGCCTTTATATACCGCCGTGTTTCGGCTTGGCAACCTCAAGACGTGAGGTCGCTTATTTGGAGAATAGCCCTCGCTCCCGCAACAACAAGGCTGATCCCTCGACTATGGATCTCCGTGGAACTGTAAGCTACAACGCGTTTCTCACAAATTCCATGTCCCTTCACAGTCATTTGCTGTACCCGATCTGTGTAAATCTGCGAAATAGCTTTCAGTGTTTCAGCCCGAGCATGCATTAAAGCCTCAGCCACACTGCCTGTTGCGTGAGGGCATAAATTGCAAAGTGAATGATGTAATTGGCATTGCTCACGTGGTAAGTTGCTTGGCGGTACATCTCAGACATTGCTTGAAGAAGCTTTAGGCTACATAAAATTGTTCGTTTGAAAGTAAATTCTTGCATTTCTATTCTACGGTATAGACTTTGCTTGACTGTTAGCAAACGTTTTTGCTTGTCCCAATGAAATCTAAATGTTTATTCAGTCATTTTCTAGAGGCACGCTATAAACATGTTGCTTTATAGCAAACTCATTGACTTCAACCACTTTGCATGTAATGTAATGTATGCATATTGTAACTCCGCGAACAACGTTGCCAAATATTACAAATCTTGTTCTTGAAGAATCATAACCAAAAAACAAAAACTGAAAGAAAATGTCAAACATCAATGAGTTTTCCTTGCAGTCAATCACTCGCTGTGTTTGTTCACAACGAATGATGACCAAGGAAGAGCAGAGGTTGGTATATTCAGTGGCGTACGAGGCGGGGGGGCGGCAGACCCCCGGCTTGAAAGATTCAGGGCAAACTCTGTTTTCAGGGCAAGTAGAAGTTGCTCAAAAATCCTGAATGATAAAAAATATTTCAATAGAGTGAAAAATTTCAGGCAAACTCTGTTTTTCAGGGCCAGTGCAAGTTGACCAAAATTCTGAATGATAAAAAATATATACTAATACAGTGAATTCAGCGCATACTCTGTTTTTCAGGGCAAGCGCAAGTTGCTCAAAAATCATGAATGTAAAAGTATATTCAATACAGCAAAAAATTTCAGGGCAAACTCTGTTTTCAGGGCAAGTGCAAGTTGCTCAAAAATCCTGAACAGTGAAAATATTTTCAATACAGTGTATTCGGTGTATATTCACTTGGGGGTGATTCGTGTAATTTGGGCTAGTGTAGTGTGCATTCTGAACCAAAGTCGTGACTGGTTATAATGACTTTGATCTGGACCAAACTCTCGTTTTTTTGTGACAGGTTTTTCGTGCATTTTTAGAACTCTTCTATTATCTGTTACAGCATTGATCTTAACATCAAATTTTTGCTGACTGGCTGAGGTAGGGAAATTTTGAAGTTAATTCTGTGAATGCAGTGTGTAATTGGGACCAACCCGGTGGCGGTTTGTGTAATATGGACCAGTGTTACAAATGAAAATACTTGTATAAAGTGCTTGGAAAGTGTTTTATAGGCTACATTTGTAGGAACATCGTACAGTACTGTACATGATACAATCACAGTATACCAACACGATACGATACGTATAGGCACACTGACACATGCATTTTGAGTGCGTGTTTCATATCCCGAGATACAATCTTTAGTAGAAGCGGGCCGAACGGACATGCAGATTGCTTGGCCGTTTGAGTCCGCCGTGCGCATCTTTAAGTGCCTTGCTCAAGCGCACAGCAACGATAACACAGACACGTACAAGGAGTCAGACCCTTCGATCCGGAACCGTCGTTTTTTACCTTTGCGTTGCGCCATTAAAGTCGCGTACATATTCGCATCAGCAAAGGCAATTACTGTAAAGTTTCTTGTCTGGGAGAACACAACCTGCAAGAAACTTCACCCCATTGAGTTAACAAGCAAGGTAACTAGAGAATGTGCCTATAACGACACCTCTAGGGGATTGCGTAAAAAAACGCTTTTGCCGAATTGATGTTATAAGCGAATTGAAATGCATGCAAAAGATGCCATCGGGACCAGTGGCGTGCAGAGTGGGGGGCGAACGCGGCGACGGCCCCGGACATCCAAGACAGGGGCCATCCAAAGAGTAAAATTACAAAATTTAAATGCTGTAACTAGATCATTTTCCTATTGTAAGGCTACTAACGCATGCTGCATGGATTTAATTCTTCGAAACTTGTTTTGTTGTCAACACCATGTTTACGTATTCAAATGCCAGTAATCCCCAGCTTCTTTAATACCAGGGACATATACTGTAGGTGTGCGGCGGACGCCCAATCAAACTGATAGTGACGTGACTTGCTCCAGATCATCCAATCAAAGGAAAATCACAAAAAGATTGAAAAATAATCAGGGTTGAGAAATAAATTTTTTTCTGAAAAAAACAACCCGCCTAGGTTTTTTGTTTTTTTAATCCGTTTTTTGGGCTTTGTCAAAAGAAAAAAGTTTTTGTTATTTGAAAAAAAACGCAAAAACCCCATTCTGTATTGTTTACATTGCATCATGTAATATCACCATTTTCATAATTACACAATAATAACTTGTACCTATTATGGCATTCAAAAGTGAGGGTAAAGAAATGTACCCCAACTTTGTTTTCGCAAAGTGTTGTAGCATGCGCACAGCAAACGGAAAAATCCACCCGCACACAAGCTCTGCAATTTCACGCCAGGTTTATGCACATGCCCTGCTAGTTCAGCATCTTTATAGGACATTTTTTCAACACATCGTTTAGTGTGGTCCAACTACAGGAAGAGCTTGTATGCAGAGAAGGCAGAAAAATTGATTAAAATATGCCGATTTTACAGAGCTGAAGAAGATACCAGTAGAATTTACTCAAACTGTCCGAATTATTCTTCTTTTTTTTCAAGTCCTTCAAATTTCGTTGCTGCTCGTTTGTTTCATTAAAGAAAAAATTACAGTTACCGGTAATTGCACAAGTGTGCTGCTTATTTTACTTTCTATCTCATGGTGCATTATTGAAAGGAAAATAAAAGAGTGGGAATTTTGGTGGGTCTTATTGTTTTTTTATAAGCGGGCCTTTCCAAAAAAAACGAATGTTTTTTTTGGTTAGGTCCAATTACATGACCCCTGAAGATAAGTATGGATGTTTAATTGATTTTCTGAGCCAAATTTCAAAACTTTCTTATTTCAATGTGCTTGATTTAGCTGATTTTGTGATGCATCACTAGTTTCCCTTTCGTTTTTTGCGTTAATACAGTCCCATACCTGTGCTTGCAGTATGTGCTCCGTTTCGAGGTTCGTCATTAACTGACTGTTCAGATGGATTGATCACACCGGCTCACACTAGCCCTATCTGATCTTTCCCCTTAGTAATAGCATATATAACAGCCACATAATTTAAAAAAATTTTCTTGCGTACTTTATGCGCATTCTCAATTTTTGTGTAGTTTACAAGTTTCAAATTGTGAACCCTGGCTGTCCGCCATCCCCGCTGCATAACTTCTGATTGCCTGCTATTCGACGACACATTCGCGCAGCCTTGTATTTTTGCAGTTGTGAACTGCGCTGACGCAGCACTGAGTGTGTTCTACTCTCCAGTTTCAACCAAGCCCGTAGCCAGGATTTAAGTTTTGGGGTGCAAATGCATTTTCGGCGAGGCAAGATTTTTTGTTTTTTTTATATATGTTTTCATAAACTTGTTCTGGGAACAACAAAATTTTTGGGGGCATAGCCCCAAATTCCTCCCCCGTGGCTACTGGCCTGGTTTTAACGCATTGCCGGATATTTTTGCAGTTATGAACTGCTCTGTCTTAGGAGACCGCTGATAAGTTATGTTCATTACAGTGGCACATTGCCTACAAAAGCGAGTAAAAAGAGTGCATGTAAATATGCTCAGGGACGGCAGAGGATGGAGGCATGGCGGGGGCATTGCCCCTCTGCATTTTCAACAGGGAGAAACGGGGGCGGAGGTGCCTTTTCATAACAATATAATTGGTAATTTCATGGTTTATTAAGATCGACTTGAAACAAATTTATTGCAGCTTTTCGGGCAACCAGAAAATTCAGAATGATTTTCTATAATTTCTGTTATTATTTTTGCGGTCAACGTTGTTGATGAACAGGAACAAACATAATTGGTAACAATTTTTTTATAAGTTTACATTGCCCTCATCTCTTTTACTGCTCCCCCTGCCCTACCACTGCTCCGGCGTCCCTGAATATGCATGTTGTGTCAACAAACTTTGCCAAAACATTGGTTTGCAAACGTGAATATGACGTCATATTGTGACGTCACAAACAGCGTATATCTAGTAACAAGACCACCATACGCCACTGCTCAATACTAGAATTCAGAAGGGGAGCATCCAATCAAGCAGTCGCACCGGGCATCACCAGACCTCTGCACGCCACTGATCGGGACCGAACAAAATGTAACGTTGTAGGCGAACTGACGTTACAGACGAAGCCGTTATAGACGAATTCAACTGTATAGAACAGATTACAATAGGTTTCAGGCTTCATTCGGATTAAACTAAAAAAGTTAGCTTCCGGGCAAATTGTTATTTTCAGGGCAACTTCTCTCCGCCCTCCCCCCCCAGTAAAATGCCTTCCCGTACGCCTACGGGTATATTTTATATATGTTCTGAAATTACAGCACGCAAAAGTTGAAGGTCGCGTCCGGAATACTAGCAAAAATCAATCTTCCATTCTTGTTGCCCAAATATTCTAGAAACTTATTTGCATCTACTGTAAGCTTGTTACGTTTAATTGATATAATTTACACCAAGCTACCTTTCGTTTGTTGGTCAAAACTCCGATCGTAGTAAATTTCCTCGTAAGATGTCTCATAACTAATAATGTCCTTTATATGCAGAGGTGGGCAACCGCTACCTTATTAATAGAGGTGCTCCCGCTATTTGTTAAATTTAATAGCGCCGCTACCGAACAAAAATAGTAGCAAGCTATCGCTACCGCTCCTTTTGTCGCACTTAAAAAAAAATTTGGTGTTGTTTTGCTAACGTAGTGTCTATTTTGAAAAACCTAACCTCCAAATGTTTTTTTCAAAAAAGTTGTTAATTTTTTGGATGCTTTTATCAAAAAAACGTGATCTGAAAATAATAGTCATTGAACAGTTATGATATAGGAAAAGTTATTTTGCAGTGTATGCACATATAAATGAAACTTAGACTCCATAAACGCCCATAGAGTGAATTTAGATTTGTGAGTTGATTGCTGCAGGCTAGCAATCGCCTTCAATCATCCAGGTTTCTCGCTGGGTCTTATATGCAGTAGAACTCAAGAGAATGGTCAAGCAATTAAAGATCAAAACTGTTTTTCACGTGGTTTTAATGCGCGTGTAAATTAAATTATGTCCAAAACGAAGGTGGGGGCAAACAGGCCCGTATCTAGGAGGGTTGAAGGGGGTAGAAGACCCCCTGGAAAACTGTGTTGGCCATAGTTTAAAACCAATGTGCATAGTTTAAAAAATTTGGCCCTCTCTCAGAAAACTTTTCTCCCCCCTGGTGTCCCAAGCTGGTTACATGCCTGGGGGCAAACCGGGCAACCAAAGCCTTCCACGAAATTGTCAAGCATCATTTCAGATATTCAAAAAATGTTATGTTGATCTATGTTTCATGTGACAACCCCCTGAACAAATTACGGACTACTTATATTGTAAGCTGAGGTCCTTGTTTATACATGGTACAATTTATCCTCAATGGTAATTTTGTGTAGAATGCAGTTTGTATAGCCTGCGTACAAAGATTGGTTATTTAGATATTCCAACTCCACAAATTAACAATTGAAAGCTCTGGGTTTACTGTGCAAGCTTTCAAGGAATCAGCCGACTGGGCCCTGCTTTCATCTTCCTGCGATGATTCAAACTTCCACATTGCTGTGTTCGTGTAACCAGTCCCCATAAGGGTACGGCATGGGGATGCAGGGGAAGCGGTCGCATCCCCAACGCTGAAAAATTGGCCATTATTCGGGCAAAAATTTTCAACATTTGGGCAAAGCATGCAGCTACATTCACATATAAGTGAGGTAGTGTCTATTTTCCTAACTAAGGCAAAATAATGGCCAAATATACGGCAAAACAGTGGCCAAAAGGGCAAAATGATCTAAGACTATTTTGCCATTAGTTTTTGCCCCTGATGGCAAAATAGACACTGCCCTTGAGTGAACTGGAATCATGTGGTAATTCCAACAGCCTTCACCTAATTTAGGCCAACTAAAAAATTAATTCAAGTTTTGGGTAAAATTAGAAACATTTGAGTAAATTAGGAGCATTTGGGTACGCCTCAACAGCTTCAATTAAATCTGGGCAAATGAGAAAAGCTTGATTCAAGTTTGGGTGAAAATAAAAACGTTTAGATAAATTGGAAACATTTGGGCGAAGTCCATCAGTCAAATCAAACTTTGGCAATTTGCAACAGCTACGTTCAATTGTGGGCAACTTCAAATATATTGTTCAAAGCAGGGCTATATGGAATAGCTCCTTTAAAATTTTAGTGCATTTAGAAATGTTTGGGTTAACTGTAAGAGATTTATTCAAATTTGCATTAAATTAGAATAATTTGGGTAAATTTTGACAACCTCAATGAAATTTGGGCAAAATGGGACAACTTGGGTGAAGTTAGAAATGTTTCCATGAATTGGAAAAAGTTTGACTAAATTCCATCAAAATAAATCAACTCTGGTCAAATGGCAATAGCTCCATTCAAATTTGGACCAAGTTGAACATCTTCAATCAATTTTGGGTAACTTCGAACAGCTTTATTCATTTTTGGTGAACTTCAAACAGCTTTATTCCAATTTGGGTAATATATAAATGCTTCATTAAAATTTGCATACAATTAGAAACATTTGGGAAAATTCCAAAAGTCTAAATCATATTCGGTAATTGAAACACCTTCATTCAAACTTGGGTACTGTTGCGATCGGAAATCCCGAGCGGCATGTGCGCAAAGCTTCGCACCGCTGCAGCAAGCAATAATAGAGATCATGCGTCGCAATCTCTCTTACTATTGCTCGCTCGCGCTACATATATAATGGTGTTATTTTTCACGCACATCCCGTTCGTGGTGAATCACACAATCAACGCAACGCCACTGGAGAGGTTGCAACAGTACGATTGGAAGAGTTCCATTCAGATTTGCATATATAAATATTTGGGTAAATTACCAGTGATGTAGTCGAGACCGTAACATCCGAGACCGAGACCGAAACCTGGCTGAAGCTTCGAGACCGAGACTTTGCCATAAAAGCCGAGACCAAGACCTTAAAGCTCGAGACCGAGACTCGAGACCTCACATTTCTCTGATGGTAATTAAAGCTAACTCATTGAAAAATGCTGAAAATTTTTTTTGAAGTGTTGCCAAACACCAAGATAAAAGGTGTTTGCCGTTGCTATGCTTCAATAAATTTGTTTCGACTCAGAACAATTTGTAAATTGTCTTGTCGTTAAAAAAACACTACTAACCACACTGTGTAAGGACAGGACGTGATGCCCTGATGAAGCTCACATGTTCTGGCCTGCTACTCAGTATTGAAGTATGTTATTTGAGAACGTGGAAAAGAGGTGAATCATTTCTTTTTATTTTAAACAACTCGATGTAGGCGAGTGTATATAGCAGCACTAATCAAAACAGTAGCTAAGATTCAATAAACTAGTATTTTGCACTGACGCTCAAATTTCTTCGCCACATATTTCACGTATTTTGACTAACAAAGCTTTACCATTTTATGTAACGTTACCTACACCTCTCCTAGTTCTTTTTTCCTCACACGACAAGAAATTGATTTAGAATTCTCCAAATATTTAGAATCAAGAGGTGATAAATTTAGAGACTTGAAAAACGAAAGCACTACTTTGAAATTTGAAAAGCAAAATTGTGACATGTTTCATGCGTCTGTTACAGGCAAGTTTTGCCTGAAACAAGTAACTACTGTACAGCAGGCTAGGCCTGGAACATTCATAACTGTACAGCAAACTAGGCCTGGAACGGGCACTGCTGTATAGAGGCTAAGCCTAAAAATAAATATCTTCGGACAAAAAGCCAGGCACGAAAACGTGCAACAACCTCGAATCCAGTCAAACAAGATTCAAACAACTTCAACAAATCAGAACGGAAACGAACGAGTCTGAAGCTAGTCACGAAAATCGTAACATAAGACGTAATGAGCCCCAATAAAGATAGCTGATGAGGCAATAAGAGGCGGTTCCGTCTCAACCAATGATAATGCAGTGACTTAATGAGATTTAATTAGTAACCAATCAGGCACTCAAACGAATGGGAGTGTCTGAAAATTTGGCTATAAAAGGGCTCGTTTTCGCACCTAAAATTTGAGTTGAAACTAACTGCGGTTGCGATTTGTTTCACTCCTTCTGTCTCTAAAAACTCTTAAAGTTTTGATTCAGAAGTAAAACACTTTGCCTCGATGGCGAACGCGACTGAGGTTAAGTCGTTGATGTCTATATTGGGCCTGGCACCCACTTAGCTCAACGATCAAGAGTTTTACAAACTGGTTAAATTCCTAGCAGGACCCCGCCAGGCTATGAAATGGCTTGTCCGGGGAAAACTCTGCCAAAATGGACGGCAAGAAATTGGCTTGTCCGGGTTGATCCCTGCCAGTTTATTGGGCGATTTACATTACGTGCTGATTAACTTTTAACAACAAGTAATGTAATTTTGTAAGTCCTGAACATTGTGAAATACCAAAGCGAACAGCTGAGAGTAGACAACTGTAAGTAAAAGCGCTACATTCTTTGAATAATGATAAATTCCGTTGAGAAGTTTCCAGCAATACTCTGAATGATCAGAACTTAATGCTGAGAGTCGAAGCGTGACAGCTAGCCGAATACTTAGCGAGATAGTGAGCGTTATAGCATAAGTAAAAGTAGATTTAATTTATTTTAAGGAAGTTGCATGAGAGTTCTTGTTCGAGAAGTACAAAGTTGAAACACTATAATTGGTGAGTGTTATCGTCTGTTTGTTATCGTATTGTCTTTCTTTAAGAAACAATAAAAGTCATGAAATGAAGTAATTCCTATGAGTGATGTTATTCTTATTACAATGAGTAGAAAAGTATCAGAGACAAATCGGTCTTTTAAGCAGACTAGTTTCTGTGAAAAAGGGCCGTGATACAGCAAGGAAGCGAACCCACCTTAATATTATCTGCTGTATCTAAAGAGGTCACTTATCCTCTCATTGTAGAGCAAAGGACCTTAACACATCCAAACGTGCTCACTCAGTCCAAAACAAGTTTAAAAAATTTTGCCCTTGGTTCCCCTATTGACGCAAAGAAGAAAATATTTAGGCCTATTGCAGTAATAGACTTTTTAGCACGAATTAGGTTTACACTTTGAACCAGCGAGGTATTATCCCACCACATGCTCCACTGCTGTGGTGTAGTAATGCTAACTGTCGCCCGAGGCCGACCATAAAAATGCTTCCCCTTTCCGTTCCTCACATTTGCTTACAACAATATAAAATGAAAGAAAACCATGTATCATGCTTATCATAACTACAAGGAAAAATAAACTATCTTGAACATCACAATCAAGTGATTTCTAGTATTCTGTAACTCTGTTTTACTGTATGTGTGTATTTACTTTTTTGTATTTTCTGTGTGCACATTCTATGCTTTTCGGCATGAAGTA